>Ga0214923_10001764_pt1 | contig 30130 bp, 17 predicted proteins | sample LL1510_MetaG_FD_177993 | JGI IMG/M metagenome (GOLD analysis project Ga0214923, IMG submission 177993) | Freshwater microbial communities from Lake Lanier, Atlanta, Georgia, United States - LL-1510 | ecosystem: Environmental > Aquatic > Freshwater > Lake | place: USA: Georgia | collected...
GTGGATGCTACGGAGGACGGGCCAGTGGCAGGGCAACCGGACTCCCGACAATCAAGCTGCCAACAAGCTTGTAGATGCGGGTGGTAGCTGGTTTGAAGACGTGGGTTCAACTCCCACCGCCTCCATATTGATATATAGATACTTATATAAATTTTGTTGATTAGTGGGCAGTTAGTGGACAGATTAAGCCTATGGAAGATCCAAAACGGCCATTTCCAGCTCTTAAAGTGGGTCCGAGAAGGCCGGCTTACGGCAAGCCCGAGGTAGTTGGGGACGGTTCGGTAAAGATCCTCATTTATCACGATAAAAACCCAATACGCTCGGGTTATAGGGTCGTTTACTGGCACGGAAGGCAAAGAGTCCGGAAGTTTTTCGTGGAGTATACCAGGGCCAAAGAGGAAGCCCGGCGCATCGCTGGCAATCTCCGGGCTGGAAAGGTCCAGGTAGCCAATACGGACGAATCAGATCTGCAGGACCTAAGCCGCGCCCGTCTGGCGATTGCCGGTCTGGGCGTCAGCCTGGAGCAGGCTGCCCGGGAGTACGCGGAGGCCCACAAGCTTCTCGGAGGTAAGAGCGTGAGCGGATTTGTTCAGACCCATCTGGATCGGGTGGGTAAACTCAAGGATGCATCCATGATTGAGGCCGCCCATGCCTTGATTGAGGAGAAAAAGGCCCGGGGGAAGGGACATACTTGGATCAAGAGCCTGAAAAATTTCCTACTTAACTCGGCCCTGAAGAAACTGGAAAAACCCATGATTGCGGTGACGGTGGAGGATCTGGAAAACCTTCTCGGAAAGTGGAATGGAAGGACCCGGAACAATAAAATTCGATTCCTTGTTCAGTTGTTCAATTACGCCAAGGGTAAATACATCCCGGAGACCGAGAAGTCCGTTGCTCAAAAGCTTCCCTTTGATGTGGAGACACCCGGGGAGGTTCAGATTTGGACTCCCGATGAAGCCAAGCGACTTTTGGATAAAGCATTTCCCGAGGAATTGCCCTTTTTTGCCATCGCTCTCTTTTCGGGAATCCGAACCTGCGAAATATGTCGGATGGACTGGTCACAAGTGCGTCCTCATCGGGATCCAGATGAGGCCCATATCGAGGTAAAAGCCGCCGGGTCTAAGAAACAGATTGGGCGCAGGATTGTACCGATTCTTCCAGCCTTGGCGGCATTTTTGGAAAAGACGGGGGTGCCAAAGAGCGGACGGATTGTGCCAAATTCAAATATGATGACCCGGCAGGAGTTATTGGCTCAAAGGGCGGGGTTGAATTGGAAGCATAACGGTTGTCGCCACTCTTTTGGTTCTTACCGTATGGCCGATATCAAAAACGTTTATCAGGTGGCTGAGGAGATGGGAAATTCTCCGGCCATGGTTAAAAAACACTATTTCCAAGCAGTCACCAAAGCCGAGGCGATTCGGTTTTGGAATATTAGGCCAAGTTGATAGTTTATAGGGCTTAACTTGCCTCAATATCTTAAAATATTTGTGTAAGGATTCATGCGAGGTTGCGTTAGAGATATTTTGAATTAATGAATGACCCCATTTACTTGAATACCCCCTTGGGCGAGGTGGGCATCGAAAGCGATTACTGCTTGGTTACCTGAATCCGCAGAAATAGTCGCGACGGATTGGTGATGGTGGGGACTTTTACTTTTATTTCCTGAAGGTTGGTTCCTGAAATGGATGTTTGGGTTACGTTGGCAGGATCGGAAACAACCTGATTCCACGAAACCAGATCGGTGGAGGATTGAAGGGTGTAGGTCAGATCTGTGGCGCTGAGGTTTATGCGGTATGTAAATTCCAGGTAAGGCGAGGAGCCCGCGGGGCCGCTCGTGATCCGAGGAAAATAGAAATCGGTGGCTGAGGTTGGGTTCGTTTCGAAGGCATATTCCAAAAGGTCAGGTGAACCATCCCCGTCGGAATCTTGGGTGGCCGGGGAGGCGGATACCGACAAACCGAACTTGGTTTGGTATCCTTCATAGCTCTGGTAGGTAGTAAAGCTCTGGACATCGCTCCATGTGTCACCATTCGCATCGGTTGCACGCAGACGTGCAGAGTAGATCTGTCCACCTGAGAGACCCGTGAGGGAAAGGCGATAGCTGGTGAGCACATCCGCGGGAGTGGATGTTCCAAGATCCCGCGTGTTCGGCCAAGCGGTGGCCACGGTTCCCCCGTCGGAGGTTCCGTAATAAAGGCGCACTTGGGTGGGGCGCAAAACCGTCGCGATCCGCAACCCCTGGAGTGTGACACTCCGCACGCCAACCACCGGGGAATTCATCTTGATTCCATCCCAACCCGTCACACCGGCGGTCCAAGAGGCAATCCCGCGTTCGTAGGCCCCGTTATCAGGTTTCCCGTCGGTGACCCAGCTGTTGACTGGTGCCAATGCCAATCCATTTCCTAGCGTCTCGAGATAGGTGAAGGCTGTGATCGAATCGCAGTTATAGGTAAATGCATTGTTCAAATAACGGCCAGCCTTCGTTGCGGTGAACGTTGCGGTGTTGGTCGCCGGGGGGGGATCCACGGCAGGGGTACCTACCTTGGGGCGAAAATCCTTCGATGCCGGATTTTCCAGACTGGCCCCGGCATCGGTCAAAACCAGGTTGTTCTGGGCGGTATAAAACAGATGATGATTAGTCGACGTCCAGTAAGGATATTTGGATGGGGTTGTTGCTGGATTGAAATTGCTATAAGTCGAACCGTTGTAGGTATCGCAGTTGAATAAAGTATTGTGATAGACGGTATGCCCATCCGCAGGGGAGTTCAAACGAATGCCGTTCGTACTTACTGCCGTGCCCGTGGAGCCCAGGTTCCAGACCACGTTGTGATCCACCTGAAAGTTCTGCGACCCGTTATCCAGGTAGATTCCCATGTTGTGCGAGGCGGTCGGTGTGCCGTCATGAACCCAATTGTAGGCGATTCGGGACCCCTTGCCGCTGGTGCTGTTCATGCTGTCCGTCCACGAGCTGTAAAGGATCCCCACATCGTCACAATTTACGCCTGATCCCGAGAGATCGTTGAACATCACACTTTCTCCGGTTCCCGCCAGCCGGACCACGTCCCGTCCCGCGTCGGAAATGGTGTTGAAGGCAACGATCTCGCGTTCTCCCTCTAAATTGACCGCCCCGCCGAAAGTCCCGGCGTAGTCGGACCGGGAAATCGTGTTGCGCAGGATCCGGTGGTCACTTCCCTCCGAGTAGATGGCTGGACCTGCTGTGTCTGAGATTGTGCAATTTTGCACCGTGCAGTTGCTACCCCCCAATACCACGCCACCTCCCGCGGTTTGATCGCCATAACGGTCGAAACCGGATTTAAACGTCAGGAAATGGCTCAGATAGCGTGCGTCACAGTTGACCAACTGATTGCCAGTTCCCTCCAAAAGAATCGCCCCGCCTCGGGTTTGTATTCCCCGGACGATAATATAGTCGTAGTCATTGATGCTGATGCACCAGCTTCGCCGTTTCATTTCGACCGTATGACCAGACGGACTGCCCCCTCCGCTGATCCGTAGGGAGAGAGTCGAGGTCGCAGGGTTCAAATACCATTCACCGTCCGCGTCGAGCAGGTTGAGCGTTCCATAGACAAAACCTTGGCCAGTGTCGCTCAGGTTGGCGGTGCCATCATAATCCGGCCACCAAAGGCTGGTTTTTGTTGATGGATTCACGGTGAGTACCGATCCCGAACTGCCTGAGACGACCGCCCCCTGCCAAGCCCAAGCAACACCCACCGCTCCAAAAAAGCGGGCATTTTTGTAGAAATCGGCTGTTTTGCCATTGAAGCTGGAGGAGGTGATGGTGTTCGGGTTATTCGTGGCCGAAGCGCTGGCGACGGTCACGCTGGCAGTCGCAGGATGAAGCAGGTCTCCCGTTCCAAAGTTGGGGGTGCGCGCCTCGTGCTGCATGACCCCATCGACAAAGACCTGATCGTAGCCCGAGGTGACCAAGCTGCTTTGAAACGCACTGGGAAACTCGTTCACGGTGGCGAGATCATTTTCACTGAACTCATCGCGCAGAATCGTCGTTGCTCCGGCGTACACCCCATAGGAACCGACGGTGAAAGTGAATTTCTGGGTCGTATCCACCCCACTTGAATTTTCTTGGGCGAAGATTTGCAGATGGGAGGTGCTGCCGTCCCCACCGTCGCTCCACTCCGCTTGCGTGACTGCCCAGTTCCCCGTGTAGGTTACATCCCCTCCACTTACTTTTTTGATCACGAACGTATAAGGCACGTTGGTTCCCGATGACGGTCCGAGGGTCAGATCGAATCCGTTGATGGTGCCGCTGCTCGTGCTTTTGATTAAGGTTCCCAGGTTGCTGTCGGTATCTTTCTTTGCGTAGAGGCTGATCTGGCCGTTTCCGTCAAATCGGACCGTGATCCCGTCGTTTGCGGCATAGGCACTCGTAGCTACTGCACCTAAGGACGTCTGGGGAGAAAATATGCTGAACCAGAGGTAGGCATTGGCGGGAGGCAGACCCGTTGTTGTGATGTTCAACCCCCGGACTTTCCAGGTGACGGCTTGAGTAAAGAAGTTCCACGAGGCGCTGGGGTTGATGCTGGTCATCGACCTGGTAGTCGATCCGCTTTCATTAAAAAGGGTGCCCAGCAGGTTTCCTCCAAATTCTGCGAACTTGGAGCCACCGGCGGAGGTGGCTGGCGGATTCCAGAAAAGCACAGGGAGCGATCCTGAAACCGGGCTGCTGTAGATGTTGTTTGTCCCGGCTGTCCAGGGGCCGGGGACAAGATCGCAGGCGGAGATGATGGCGGTCTCGCCGTTGTAGGATTCGATGGTGATGGGGTTGGTGGCTGTTCCGCTGCGAACGGGAGCAATGGTTTCCCTATAGGTGCCCGCACGCAACTGGATCGAGTCCCCTGGTTGGGCGACCGCGATGGCCTTTGAGACGGATAAGAAGGGGGCTCCGAGGGAGCCATTCGCGGTGTCGTTTCCCGACGGGGAGACGACGTACGTGCCGGCGTATCCGTACCCGACCGGGTAAAATAAAAGGCCAAGCAAAATCACTGTGCTGCAGGAACGAATCGATCGCACACGTTGAAAAAAAGAGGCAAATTTTATGGAAAATGCCTTGTTCATTGATTGACTGGCATCCATATCAATATGTTGGAACGATTTTCTTTCACCACAACCTAGAGAATGCGACAAGGAACAAGCTATGTTCTTGCCGTATGATGCTCAGCGGGATGCCGGGTTTTCGCAATCGATCGGTCGAATCTTACCGACCATCGACTGAAGTCGGTACCTCTTGGGTGTCAGCCCGGTTTTGGAGCGGAAGAAGCTTCGGAAATATTCCAAGGAGGCGAATCCGGATTTCTTCGCCACCTCGGCGATCAAGCAGGTACTATTTTGCAATAGACCCTTGGCCTTCGTGAGGCGTGCCTTCCAGATTTCCTTGGCCGGGCTACTTTTCAGGCTGACGAGAAACCGGCGCTCCAGCGCCCGCCGTGAAAGACCGACGTGTTGTGCCACATCCTGTACTTGGATCGGATCCGTAAAACGACTCTGGATGAACTGCAGGGCCTGGGCGACCGAAGGGTCGGACGTTGGGGGCGTGGGAGTGGATGAATGATTTCTGATTTTCTGGCTTTTGCCTTTTGTTTCGCTCTTCGGTCTCACGTCACCGAACCTTAAAAGCAGGGACTTTTCATAGGAATGGCTCAATCTGATCTTTTGATGGTGAATCTTGCCTGAAACTTCCAGCTTCAAGCTGGGTTCGTAGCGATCCATTTTTTGCGATTTTTGTTTTTTGCAAAATCGCAAGGCCTTTTTTGCAAGATAGTGAAAAATGACCTTTCCATGTCGATCCTTGACCTTTTAAAATTTGATTAAAATTTAAACAAAAATATTTAAAACTCATAAATCACTACTACACAACAATATAAGATATAAACGGTAACTTTTGAAAAAGACTAGCCCATAGGGCATGCTAATTAACGGACGGGGTGTCGCAAAACCACTCTTGATAATTAAAAGACCGCAAGCAAATTAGACATATGTTTAACAATATCGCGACTAGTCCACGACAGGAGTTTCTCGGAATGCATTGGGTTGACCGCGATTGTCTGATTCCAGCGTTGTTTGCGTTGGTTTTGTTGGGGGTGGCGCCCAAAGCAAGTGCGGCTGAAATTACGCTTACGGGCGCCAACAATTCAGCCATCAACAGCACAATCAATTCAAATGCTTTTAATTCTACCAACGGAGTGACCAACACAATTACTTGGTCCAACACAACCACTGCCTGGACGAATTATTTTGCCTCGCCTGCGGGGGGTGCCCCTTATTTCAACGGCATTAACTGGGGCAGTAGTGAATCTGTGAATGGTTTGCTCATCGGTGGTAGTTATGCGGCCACTAATATAGGAACTTTGGTAGGCGCAAATCCCTTCATTAATGTCAGTCAATCAAACGGAGTAATTAAACTAAACGGTAGTTTAGCTGGATCGAACGGCTTGACAAAAACTGGCCCTGGAAAACTCAGTTTTAATGCTACAAATACAATCAACACTTTTACCGGAGGTCTTCGGATCGATGCTGGCCAGGTTAACTTTTCAGCCGCGACTAACGTGCCCACTTCCAATGATCTTTTTTTGCGGGGTGGAACGCTCAACTTCGGGGGGCTTATGAATCTGACCTTCGCAAACGTGACCTGGGGAGATGGCACGCTGACAGGTACGGTCGGAAGTTCCCTAACCGCCGCCAGCTATACATTGACCAACACAGTAGATATAACGAATAGCTATATTTTGGCGGGTGCGGGGGGGGTGAACAAAAGCAGTGGGGGGGGGAATTTCACACTTAGCGCCGCAAACACCTTCGGCGGGGCGGGGGTCACAAACACTGTTTCGGCTGGGACCTTGACCCTCGGCAATGCGAGTGCCTTGGGTAGCGCCAGCAACTCGTTTGAGCTTCGGGGCGGAACCCTGGCCTTGGGTACTTATAATCCCACTTTTGCCACCTTTACCTTTGCAGGGGGAAGTCTTTCCGGCACCACCAACACCTTGACGGCGAGCACCGGCTTTGTGGTGACAGGAGGAACGACCACGATTTCCAATCCGTTGGCGGGTAGCGGGGGCTTTACCCAGAATGGTTCGGGAACAACGACGCTCCAAAAAGCCAACTATTCAGGGACGACTACGGTAAGTCAGGGAAGTCTGGTCACCACCGGCACTAATTGGACAGCGACAGTTTCGCCGAGCACCATCTCGATGGCTTTTACTGGGACGGTCGCGCCCGGTAATTACAAAATTTATCCTGGTTCTTTTACCGGGAGTCAGACTTTGTCGACCCCGACGGGTCTTTCGGCGGGGCAAACTGCTACTTGGATTGCTGGGACTAGCACGGTCCAAGTTCAGGCACCTGCGGGGGATCCGACGGTCGATGCAGGACAAATCTTCTTCCTTCCGCTGAGCAGTGCTACAAGAGGGGCCGTCGTGGGAACGCTCACTGGCCAGTCCACCGGCACCTGGGCGATTGTATCGGGAAACAATGGGGTCTTTAGCATCGATTCTACAACGGGGACTTTGACCTTGGCCCAAACCGTTTCAACTAGCTCCTCTTACACCTTGGGTGTGACAACCTCCACTTCGGCGACGGTTTCGGTCTTGGTCAATGTGGTTCCCTCTGCCCAAGCCGGGGTTCAATATTTTGATGGAAACGGTGTCTGGAGCACCAGCTCGGGCACGGATTGGACGGCTACAGCGGGTGCTTCATCCGGAGCGGCTTGGGTCAATAGCAACAATGCGGTCTTCTGGACGAACAGCACTGTAACGGGGGGAAGCGGAACCAATCAGGTCAGTTCCATTACGGTGAATGATGGCGTGACGGCGAATGTGGCGGCCGGAGCTACAATCCAAGGGGTTTCCTCGAACAGCGGTGTAATCACGATGAATATCGGGACGAATGCAAGTTATGTCACCGCCCAGGACAATGATTGGAGCGTGGGGTATATCAAAAACGGGCCAGGTTCACTGGTGATGAGCAACACCACCAAGAGTTATAGCGGAGGGTTTACCCTGAACGCCGGGTCGGTGCGTGCGGCCAACTATAACGCCTTGGGGGCTGGCAATGTGACCTTGAATGGCGGGGCATTGGCTGCGAGCGGGTCTTCCGCCGTGACCCTGTCATTTACCAATCTGGTCATTCAAGGGGATTTTACCTTGGGAGATAGCAACTATGGAACGTTGACCATCCAGTCTGTGAGCAACGTGGCATCCATCGTTGGAGCGCGTACAATCTCGCTGGCGGGTACGAATAATAGCACGTGGGTATTTAACGCACCGATCAGCGGGGCCGGGGCCTCGTTAAGCTTGGTCGGGGCCAACTCCGCCTTGACTAATAATGTCCAATTCAACTCTGCCAATACGTTTGACGGGGGGCTGAGCATCAAGGACGTGAAAGTGATCGCAGGTGCGAACGGTTCGCTGGGAAGCGGGGTGATCACGTTTAAGTCCAACTCCACCGCCACCACCCAGCTTGCTCTGAGCGGGCAAACCAACATCGTGGCCGGGTTAAACTCCGAAAGCACAAACGACACCGCAGTTTCGTTCACTTCCTACTCCAATGGAGAACTGAGGATCAGCAGCCCAGCCGGCACCACCAACTCATTTTATGGTGGAATCTCCGGAACAGGCACCTTTACCCTCAGGAAGTCTGGCGAGGGAACCCAGTGGCTGAATAAAGCAAACAACGGTATTGCGGGAGGCGTAATTCTGGAGGCGGGCAGCCTGGGCTACGGAGCGGATAAGGCGTTTGGGACAAGCGCCATGACCATCAATGGTGGAAGAATTCTGACAAAGGCGGGCGCTACGCAGTTCGCCAATGTCATCACGGCCAATACTAATTTTGGTGTCGATATGTACGGCAGCTTCTTCATCTTTGCGACCAACTCTTCGATCAACTTGGCTGGTTCCAATCGTGTCATCACCCGTTACGGTTCACCCGATGGGGATCTAAAGATCATGGGTACGATCAGCAATGGCGGACTGAGCCTGCAGTCGAGTCCGAGCACGAATGCGACTAACGGCACATCGCAGTTCTGGCTGACGGGGACCAACACCTACTCAGGGGGCACCGTTGTTGGGACGAATACCGCGCTCAAGTTTACTACCGTTAGTTCGTTAGGGGCGCAACCCTCCTCGCCGATGGCCAACTTCGTGGTTCTGTCCACAGCATCGGGTCTGAACACAGACACCGCCACCAATACCTTCAGCTTCGATGCAAACTCCGGATTCCAATTGGGTGCAGCCAGCAATCCCACTGCTTTCATGGCTGGGGCGGACTGGACCAGTGCATATGCACCAAAAATCAGCGTCAGCACGAATGCGACCATGACCATCCAGGGGGTGATTTCGGATATCAGTGGCCAAGCGGGGGCTCTGCAAAAGGACGGGGTTGGGAAGTTGATCCTGACGGGGGCGAACAGCTACACAGGAAACACCTTTGTCGCCAACGGCACATTGGAGGGGAATGCCTCCAGCGTACGTGGTAATATTTTGATCGGTACGACGGATACCAACAATCTGGGCTATACCAATACCACGGCTCTGATCATGAATCAGGCAAGTGACGCAACCTTTGGGGGATCCATCACAGGAAAAGGTACGCTCGAGAAAAATGGTGCTGGGGTGCTGACGTTGACGGGAGCTCTGACCTATACCAACAAGACCACAGTGAGTGGGGGCAGTTTGGTTGTCACCAACGCGACCCGGGTGGCGTCGATCACAACGAACACGGTGGCGGTCAGTGGCCTGACCAGCACGACGGCTGGGTCGTATGACCTGTTGTCTGGCCCGCTGGCCAACCTGAGCTCGTACGGAACTCCCAATGTCGCAGGATTGGCTGGCACGCAATCGGCAAGTTTGACCAATAGTCCGAACCTGAAGTTGGTGATTGTGGGAACGGCCAACTCCGCCCCAACGAACATCACACTTTCAGCGAATACAATCGCGGAAAATAATGATGCCAATGCACCCGTGGGCGACCTCATCACTCAAGATCCGAACGTGGGCGACACATTCACCTACAGCTTCGTCACGGGTGCTGGAGACTCGGACAACGGTTCGTTTGGTATTTTGAACGGCAAGCTGATCGCCTTGGGAAGTTTGGACTTCGAAACGAAGCCAAATTACTCCGTTCGTATCCGGGCGACGGATCAAGGCGGCCTCTTTGTTGAGGCGCCTTTGACGATTGCCGTGACCAACGTCAACGAAGCGCCTAGTTTGACAAGCGCCGGCGTGGCAAGTGCGGCCGAAAACCAGACGGCAGTGCAGACGGTGACTGGTACCGATCCAGATGCGGGTACAACTTTGAGTTACCGCATCTCCGGGGGTGTCGACTCCGCTAAGTTTGTGATCAACTCAAGCACAGGGGTGCTGACCTTTGCTTCGGCTCCGGACTTTGAGAATCCAACCGACGTGGGAACAAACAATGTTTACGACGTCATTGTTGAGGTTAGCGATGGTACGCTCACAGCGACTAAGGCAGTGGCCGTCACGGTGACCAATGTCATCGATTCGCCGGCAGACTATAAGGCGGATTGGTTGGCGGCGAATGGTCTGGCAGCCGATTCGAACTTGAATTCCGATCCGAACAATGTCGGCTACTCCTTGGCGACTGCCTATGCGTTCGGACTCGATCCGAGCGTACGGAGTGGATCGCCCGTGACGCTTGTCAGCAGTGCAGCTGGCTCGGTGAAGGTTGTCTATCTGCAGAGAGAAAATATTAGTGGGGTAACCTATGCGGTGAAGACGGGAACTGACTTGGCGGCAGGACTGAATGGAAGCGTTACTCCTACCGTGAGCGCAAGCCAACCCTCGCCCGCCATACCGGGCTACACTCGTTATGAGGCTACTTACACTCCTGCTGCACCAGCGACCAAGGGCTTCATGAAAGTCCAAGCCAACGTCCCGTAATTGATTCGTTAGGAGTTTAGGAAGGGCCCCGAGCCGGTAGACTCGGGGCCTTTTCTTTTCTGAAGGTAGTGTGTCAAAAGGATCCTCTGGTGAGTCCTGGGATGGCGGAAGCACATTCACCGGATTGGGGTATAGTGACGGATCGTAAACGATCTAGGGGCGAAAGGGCTAAAGAATCTAATGAACTATGCTCTGGGTCGAACGGAGCCCACCTGCACTTCTGCGATGCCTGTGCTTTTGATCTGCGGTACTACTTTCACGCTTACTCGAAATATCAGAAACGATGATTCCAGTTTGAGCGCCTTCGGACAGTATCCCTTCGACCTAAACGGGCTTTGGTCGAATGTTGGACTTACGGATACGGGTGCCACCACAACTGTCGACAACACGACGGTCAAAACATCTTTCTCAGACATAGGAGTGTGGAAGGCCGAAAAAGTTTATGCGGTTCCAGGTAAGCAAGTAGTGCTAGGGCATGCTCAAACGCGAGGATTCTGTCGACACAGCTGATTCACATCATGTTCGCAGTTCCGCGTGCGTTCGGGCTGTTTAGAGCGCGTGCTCCACAAGAGGGAAACATTGGCAGTATCAGGGCGTGAGGTAAGCGATTTCGAGCGGTCGCTGAAAGACAAAGTCTGAAGTTCGCTACGGATGGGCGCTAGGGCAGGAGCTATCGTAGCGATGTGAAAGCTGAAGGCTTCTTAAGTGAGACCCAGAATCTGGAGGCCTGTTAAAACTCCCGTCGGTAGGATCGAATGCGAAAACTTATCGTTTTGAAGGGTCGTTGGCGCTCAGAAAGGCTTCATCCATGTTAAGTTTTTGCATGTTCCCGTCGTACATCATGACCATTCCAAGGCCGCCACCATGTCGATTCGTTGCGAAGGCGCCCGTCCCGCTCCTCATTTTGGAGGGGTCGAAAGAGTAAGACCCATCGCAATCAATGATGAATGCCCTTTTGGGTGCATCGGTCAGTGCGAGCATCCTCATTTCGATTGTAGTTCCGGATCCGGCCTGATACGCAATATAGGTGTTTGCAGTGGGAAGTGCGGGACGGGTGTTCATCGCAAAACCGGGCAACCAGGAAGAGGTGGTCTTGTATTGCTTAAAAAGAGGGTCGACAAAAATATCCTTAGAGCTTTCGGACGTGGGGCGAGCCTGCCCCAGATAATTCGTTAAAAATGAGGTCCAACCGACCGCCGCACCCCCCGGCTTATCGGGCGGAGCTATCGGAGGGACGACCCGTCCATCATTTTCCGACGACCAAAGCAAGCAAGCTTGGTAGATTCCCCGAAGGTTGCTGATTTTTTTAGCCTCTTTCGCCTTGTTCATCCCGGATGAAATCGCGGGGATAGCCAAACCGGCCAGCAGACCAATGATCGAAATGACGACAAGAAGTTCGACCAAGGTGAAGCCGCGGGGGCGGGCGGTATGATGTGTCGAGATGGGAGAGATGGGAATCATGACTGAGATATCAATTTAAAAGGGTGAGGGGAGATCGAAATGGTCAGGTTTGACAATCCGATGGTGTAAGTTGACATGTGTTGCCTCGAGATATTGGTTCCGAGTTTTAGGTATTTTCCTGAGAGTTGCTTTCGTTGTGATGAAAGGGTGCGGCGAGAGTGACAAGGACGGATGGAATGGCGGCCAGCAGAACGCCAATGAAGAAGTTGCGGTAGCCGAGCCATTCCTGGAGCTTTCCGCTGACCATTCCCGTGAGCATCATGTTCAGCCCCATCAGGGCGGAGGCGAAGGTATAGTGGGCGGTACGATATTTTCCCGGTGCGATCTGCTGCATCATATAGATAGAGAGACCAACCACACCCATGCCCCAAAAAAACTTTTCGATGCTGACGCATGTGGCAATCAGGGGATAGGAGGAGGGGCAGGCCAGGCTAAAGTAGAGGAAAATGACGTTGGGCACGTTGAGGCACAGGCAGAGAAAGAGGAGGTTCTGTTGGAGGCCCCGACGGGCGACCAAGACGCCCCCGAGAATAGAGCCGATCATGAAGGCGCCTGTTCCGAAAGTGCCGTTGATATCCCCCAAGGCCTGGTTGGTGAGGCCCAATCCGCCGTTTTCACGGGAGTCGATCATGAAGAGGGGGCCCATTTTTTCGAGGAATCCGTAGCCGAAACGAAAAAAGAAGGCGAAGAGGATCATGAGAATGATATCTTTCTTGCGGAAGAAAGAGTGGAAGGCCTCAAAAAAGGTATGGAGACTTTCCTTCCATCCTTGGGGGTTGTCGATGGTGGAAGCGCCAGGAGGAAGAAGATAGGTATGGTAGACGGCGAGGACACCCATCAGAGCAGCAATGACCAAAAGGACGTACATCCACGAGGTGTTCCAGCTGCCGGTGGAGGTCTGCCACATGCCACTGGCCCGGATAAGGATCCCGTTGGCGAGGATTGGGCCGGCATTCCAGCACATGCTTTGGAGGCCGATGTACTTGGCCTGGTCGGCCCGTCCGAGAGTGGTGACGTAGACCCCGTCAGTGGCGATATCTTGCGTGGCGCCTAGAATTCCCGCCAATCCGAGCAGGATAAAAATCGGCGTCATGGTATTGGAGGTGGCACTACGGACGAAAAGGGCAGTCGTCAGAATCAAGCCAAGGAGGATGTATTGCATGGCGAGGACAAAAACTTTCTTGGTCTTGCCCAGTTCCACCAGGGGAGCCCAGAAGGGTTTGATGGTGTACGGCAGGATGAAGAGGCTGGACCAGAAAGCGGCCTTGGCGTTGTCCATGCCCAGGTTTTTGAACATGATATTGGCAACCCCGGAAACAAGGATATAGACGAGGCCCATGGCCAGATAGCTGGAGGGAACCCACCACAGGGGCGGGGCAAAAGGGCGGGAAGAGCTTATGGCGTTGCTCATGGGCAGTAGACGATTTCCTGCATGTTACTCCACCATTCGCCTTGCGCTCGACCGGGAAGAGGTTCGTGGCAAGGGCGGCAGAGGGCCTCCCATTTTTTGGTCCACTCATTCTGTTCGTTGAGACGGAAGTCGGCTTCCATGTCGTTGCCAGTGTATTCGAAGTATTGGACAAGCTGATCACCGAGGACATGCAGGGAGTAGTTGCGGATATGCATTTGTTTCATATTTGCCCTGATTTCGGGCCAGATATTCCGGTGCAAATCCAGGTAGAACTCCCGCTGGTCCCTTTTTAATCCGATGATCTGGCAGAACCTTCGGCAAGGGGTGGAGTGTGAGTCAGGCATGACGAGATCAGTCGAGGCTATCCAGAACCTCCGCCAGACTGACTTCGGCATAGGCGATGACCTCATCCGCCGCGCCGTAGTAGATTTTCAGGAGCCCATCCTCGCAGAGCAGCCCGCAGTTGAAAATAACGTTGCCGAAGAAGCCGTGGAGTTCGTATTCGGCCTCGGGCTCCATCAGCGGCTCCTTGGAGCGTCCGAGAACCTTGGTCGGGTCGTTCTTGTCATGGAGGGAGGCGCCGAGACAGTAGCGGTTGCCCTTGCTGGAGCCGTGATAGACCTCAAGCCAACCGGCATCGGTGAGGCAGGGGACGGAGCTGGAGCCGATACGTCCATCGTCCCAGAAGCCGGGGCGACACTGCATGATGCTTTCGTGTCGCCCCCAGTGAAGAAGGTCGGGCGACTGGGACATCCAGATGTCGCGGAAACCGTATTCCGCGGAGGCCGGACGGTTCAGGGCGTAGTATTTATCCCCGATCTTTGCGGGGAAGATGGAGATGTCCTTGTTGTCCGGGGTGAAGATCACACCGTGGCGTTGGAATGTTTTGAAGTCCTTGGTCGAGGCCAAACAGGTGGTGACTCCGGTTTCCGGTGAGATGGCGCTGTAGTTGATGTGGTAGGTCCCATCGATCAGGGTGATCCGGGGATCCTCGATGCCGTACATCTCGTAAACATTGTCTGCGACCATGCAAGGAGATGGGTCGATGGTGAATTGGATGCCATCCTTGCTTCGGGCAATGCGGAAGTGGGAGATGGAGGACAGGTAGCGACGGGTGGGGGTGAGGACATAGCGACTGTCGGACTTGGTGTCCACCGTCGGATCCTTGGGATCGAAAGTTTTAACGATAATTTTTCGCTGCTTCGGATCGAAGAGGGGAACTTGGATGGGGTTTTTAGCGTCCGATTTTGCGATTTCCGCCACGCGCATCAGGAGAAGGACCTCGTTCTGGTGGCGGATCACACCACAATTAAAAACGCAGACGACCTGAAAATCCGGGCGAGAGGGTTGCACATCCTGGGGGCGGATGAGAGGGTTCTTGGGGTGGCGACGGACATTGGGTCGTGAGGGTTTCATCGTGAGGTTCCTTTTCGTTTAGGGTTCAAGTTCAGGAGAGGGTGGAGGGGAGGGGCGATGGCTCCGAGCCCCGTCTTGGCTGGGGCTGATGTTCATTAGGGCCAAGACTTCTATTTGAGAAAACCGATTGATGCAAAAGGACATAAAGAGCATATTAGTTGAATTCGGCTTCGTTGAGGATGGTTCGAAATGGCTCAGAGATGGCTATTTTTGCCTTGGAATATGTGCTTTTTATTGGGTTTTTGATGCGGTTACTTTTTGGAGGCGTTGGAATTCCCGGATGGATCAAGAACCGTGAATTTCTCCTGCCAATTCGCGCCGGCTGTCCATGGTTCGGCGTCAGTTTCGTAGGCGCCCAAGTCAGGTGCCTTACCCTTGAAGCCGTCGTTATAGTGAGGAATGGGAACTCCCGCATCGACCAAGGGAGATCCGGCCAGTGGCCTGAAATCAAATTTGGCCGGGTCCTGCAAAAAGGGTTTGGCATCTCTGCCACGGAAGTTGTGATGGATGCGTTCAGATTCGGACAGCTGGTTCTCGACCCTGTGGCTGCCGGTCAGATTGCGGGTGATGTTGTTCACCGCCTCCGACCAGAAGTTCTGCCTCTGAAGCTGGGGCCATTGGACGGCCCAGATCTTCACCGGCTCGGCCTCCTTGTCGAAAATCATATCAAGCTGGGGTGAGGAGGCTTCCCCGATCCCAAACACCGTGTTGTGGAAAGCCCGGTTGTCCTCCCCCTTCATGATGATCCCGATCTGGCCGCAGTCCCAAACGACGTTGTGATGGAAAATGTTATTGCGTGACTGGTCATCAGCACGGATCCCGATCCCGCCGTGTCCGCCCCGTCCGGTGTAGCTGTCGGTCATGCACCCGTGTACCCAGTTGTAACGGACGACACTGCCCCGGGAGAACGGCCAGCATCCATAGATAAGCGAGACATCCTTGCAGGCGAGGCCCCCGTCGTAGATGTGGTTGTATTCCACGATGCTATCCGCTGCATGGTAGACGAGCAGGCTACTCCCGCCATGGTATAAGGTATTGCCTCGGGCAAGATTGCCCGTGGAGGTCACTCCGGAATTCTCAATCGTGCGGGGGGTGGGCGGATACTGGATCGTGTCGAACCAGTTGACTCCAAGATGCGGGCTCGCGGAGAGCTGGAGAGCCGGGTAGATGAGGGTTCCGCTCCAGTTGACATCGTGGACGATGCAGTTCTCTACTGTATTGTGGGAGCCCATCACCATCAGACCTAGGTTGTTGGCGTAGGCCAGAGAGCAGTGTTGGACGGTGTTGTGATCGCCGGTGATCTTGGTGAAGACCGATTCGCGGCGTTCCTGATCATATTCGGTGATCGTGCGCGAGTAGCTAGGATAGAGCAGTTCGCAATTCTCGATCCGCGTGTGGTTACAATCTTCCAGGCGTAAGGTCGTGGCAAAGAAATTGATGCCTGAGATCACAAGGTAGTCTTTCTTCTTGGCTGTGATCGCATAATTTCTTGTTTTATAGCGAACCTCCAGTTCCGACGGGTCGACCCCCCCGGGCGCGTAAAAGTAAAGTGTTCCGGTTTTTGCGTCCTGAAACCATTCATTCTCAACATCGAGGGCCTCAAGTTTTCCGAAGAGATAGAAGTAATCATCACTCCACATCTTTTCGACCACTTTCGGGTCTTTGCTGGAAAGCTTGGGGTCGGCGTCGCAGAGGCCGACGAGGTCGGCAGCATATTCCAACTCCGGTGATCCTGGCAAGTGCTTCTGAATGGGACGGTTCCAGGTCCACCACTGGTGGGCGACATTCAGATAGGCCATGGCCCCAGTCCAGTCGATTCCACTATCCGCAATTGAATGGCTGATGATCTTGCCGTGGGTGCTACCACTTTCCGTTTTGGCCCAGCAACTGCGGTCAAAGCGCTGATTAAATTTCATATTGGGCCAACGGGCCTCGATCATCATTTCGCGACCTACAAAGAGCTGCTCAATACCTTTGGGAGCGGTGATCTTATAAATCGACCCTTGGTGCCTCTCCCATTTGCCCTTCACATTCTCCGTTCCGTCAAAAAGCACGGATTCGCCCGGGTAGGGCATCATTCGCACGGGTTTGTCCGCCAGTCCGGAGGACTTGAATTCCGTCGCCTCACGGTAGGTGCCTTGGCGTAATTTGCAGGTATCGCCGGCCTGGGCGCGATCCAAGGCAGCCTGAATCGTTTGTAGGGGAGCCTGCTCGCTCCCATCGCTCCCATCGTTTCCGGAGGGGGACACGAACCAATCGCGGGCATCGGCAGGGCAGGTGAGTGCCAAGATAACGGTCAGTGAAAGGAGGTATCGAAAACTACTCATAGAATTGCTTTCGATGATCCTTGGCTAATTGCTCGAGTTGTTTCAATACTTCGGGGTTTTCTTTGATACGATTTGTGTCTTCGTGGGGGTCGTTTTGTAAGTCGAAGAGCGAGAGTTCGATCTCCCGTGTTTCATACGCACCGGGGGCTCCATCCCGGCCCTGTTTTTCGGGATGGTAGTAATCGTGGGGAAAGTGCAATTTCCATCGACCGTCCCCGCTCATGATCGCCTCAAAATGCTTGCCCAAAGTGACTGCGTAGTAAGGGTGAGGATTCTTGGCCCCTGTCTCTCCGGATATTAGCGGCCAGACGTTCTTGCCATCGATTTCGTTGCTCGGAAGAGACGCTCCGGTCAAGTGACAAAGGGTTGGCAAGAGATCGATCGAGCAAAATACCGCACCCGAGCTTGTCCCTGCCTTGAGTTTGCCGGGGTATTTGATGATGAGGGCCGACTGCGTACCGCCGTTGAAACTGGTATTTTTGCCCTCCCGGAAAGGAGTTTGGCCGGCGTGGTTTCCCCAAAGCAACCAAGGCCCGTTGTCTGAGGACATCACGACAATCGTGTTCTCTTCAAGACCATTCGCTCGGAGGGCCCCCATGATTTGCCCGATCGCATCGTCCAGTTCCATGATGACGTCGCCGTAAAGACCAGCACCTGATTTGTTCTTGAAGGCTTCACTGCAATACAGGGGAACATGGGGCATCGAAAAGGGGACATACAGAAAGAAGGGAGACGCCTTGTGGTGTTGAATGAAATCGATCGAAGCTTGGGCGGACCGGGCCGTGAGGGTTTCCTGGAATTCGGGTGTCACGCGGTCGCAAGACACCTTGTCGTTGGTCCAATACTTGAGATGGTAGGAGGCCCATTTTTTCGGTTGTCGGTTGTTCAGGTCCCACATGTCGTTCGACAACAATAATCCGGCTGATTCGTCGAAGCCCCGCGCGGCCGGTCGTGTGTCGGCTTCTTCGCCCAGATGCCACTTACCAAAGAGGGCAGTGGCATATCCGTTCTTTTTCAAAACTTCGGCCATGGTGGCGAAATTACGATCCAGCCCCTTCTCCCCCGGGCCCAGGGCGCCAAACATCTTGGTGCGCTCCGGGTAGCAGCCGGTCAGCAACGCGGCGCGGGATGCAGAGCAAACCGCTTGAGGAACAAAGAAACGGTTGTAGCGCACTCCCTCGGCTGCCAATCGCTTCACATGGGGCGTCGGGTAGTAGGGGCTTCCGAAAGGATGGAAGTCACTGTATCCCGAATCATCTAGGAAAATCAGAACGATATTGGGAGGCGAGGCAGGGAGGGCACTCGCCGCGAAGTAGAGCAGGCAGAGGGTTAGGAATGGAACGGCTTTTTTACTCATATCGATCCGATCATGGGTGGGTGGTTTCAGTGGTTGTCGGGTGTGGGCTTGTCCTCCCCGCCGGCCTTCCGGAAAGGCATGGTCGCGGGATCATCGAACGGGACCTTGCCGTAGGCGGCCCGAGGCTCTTCGTTGGCTGGGGGGACTTTCAACTCGGCTCGCAGGCGTGTGAGTTCGGTTTTTAACTTTTCGACTGTTTCCGCGTACATCGAATCGTGGATTAAGTTTTTGGTCTCATCGGGATTCTCCTTTCGGTCATACAGTTCCCACTCGTCCACATCTGGTTTGTAGTAATGGACCAGCTTGTAGCGGTCGGTCACAACGCCGTAGTGCGGCCGAACGCGGTGCCATCGGGGGTACTCGTAGTAGTGAAAGTAAAAGCTTTGGCGCCAATCCGCCGGTGATTTGCCCTTAAACAACGGGATTAGGCTATGGCCTTGCATATCGGAGGGTTGGGGTAAGCCAGCCGCCTCGATGAAGGTTGGGGCTATGTCGAGCAAGGAGACGATTTTATCACACGTCGTTCCAGGCGGGATCACGCCCGGCCAACGGGCGAGGAGGGGAGTGCGCAATGACTCCTCCAGAATCCACCGTTTGTCGAACCAACCGTGTTCCCCGAGAAAAAAACCTTGATCGCTGGAATAAATCACGATGGTGTCTTTTTCCAGATCCTCCTTTTTCAGGAAATCGAGAAGGCGGCCCACACTTTCATCCACCGACAGTGCGCTGCCAAGGTAGTCGTGCATGATGCGCTGGTATTTCCAGCGGACGAGATCTCGTCCCTCGAGATGGGCGGCCTGAAGCGCCCGATTGCGGGGGCCGTAGTAGGCATCCCACAATTGGCGCTGCTCTGGGGTTAAGTCGGGTTGTGGGTTGAGTTTGAGGTGATCGTCGTTGAGGATTTTGCCGATCTCCATATTCTGATCGCGCCAGGCCAGGCCTCGTCCACCTCCGTAATCATCGAATAGGGTGTCCGGTTCTGGGTACTTCCGGTCCTTGTCGAAATCAAGATTCTTGAGAGCCGGCTCAAAATTCATGTGGGGGGCTTTGTGTTGGGACATGAGGAGGAACGGCTTCGATTTGTCGCGTTGCTTCAGCCAGTCGAGTGTTAGATCGGTAATGATATCGGTGACGTAGCCCTGGTGTTGCACCTTCTTGCCGTTGCGAATCATAGGAGGGTTATAGTATTGCCCTTGATTAGGAAGGATTTCCCAATGATCAAAACCTGTTGGATCGCTTACCAGATGCCATTTTCCGATTAACGCCGTTTGATAGCCCGCCTTCTGCAACAACTTGGGAAAGGTCTGTTGGGATCCGTCGAACGGCACGGTCTCGTTGTTGTAGAAACCGTTTTGGTGGGAATATTTGCCGGTTAAAACCGTTGCCCGACTCGGGCCACAGATGGGATTGGGCACCAAGCAACGATCGAACCGGATTCCTTCCTTGGCCAGGCGGTCCAAATTGGGTGTCTGGAGCAGGTTGCGCTTGTCTCCGTAAGCACTGATGGCCGCATTGGCGTGGTCATCACTGAAGATGAGGATGATGTTGGGGCGGTGGGGGTCTGATTTCTCGGCGGCCAACCCACTCCCGGACAGTCCAGCACAAAGCACCGCTACCCAAAGTACGAGCCAACGGGTGTTTATTTTATATCCCATGTTGTTTATTTTTCATACTGTTCGATTCATGGATTCTCTTTTGTCGTGAAGGTCCATACATCGCCCTTGATCACAGTCTTGTCGGGCATCACCGCATCCACTCGCCAAAAATATGATTTTCCGCTGTTAAGATTCGGGAGTTTGAAGACATTTTCTTCGCCTTCGAATGTTTTGGGTTCGGCTTTTGCGAGGTCCTCTTCCGATGGGGCAAAGTAGAGCGTATGGCGTACGGCCTGATAAGCGGGCCTCCACATGAGGGTGTCGCGATCCGTCGGAACGCTCTGAGCCTTGTCGGGAACGATCGGAAAGCTGGCCTTGGCAAGTCTTTGACCAGGGATCCAGTACGTGACATCCCCGCGCTGATAGGCGCCGATGTCGGGGGCATTGGTTCCGACCATGGAAGAGATTCCCTGGACAGGCGTGCCGCACATCAGGATGGATGTCGCGCCTGCCACAGGCCGAAAGTCGTGCCAATTCGTGCTGACGAGATCTTGTAGAGGATTGAACGATTCAGCGTTATTCGTAACGAGCTTTATTTTCCCCATCGGTTTGCCGCCCCACCACCCGCAGATGGGATCGCCCAAGTTGTTCGCGACCGTGCTTTCGCTGTTCATCGCGGCCTTAACAGAAGCCATAAGAATTGCCCCTTTTTTTGAGATGAAAGAGCCGTGGTCAAAAACGGTGTTGTTGACGCATCGGTTCGCCTGCTCGGGGGTTGGGTTGGGAACATTTTTGATCTCGATCCCGACTCCTCCAAAACCCCAGACCACGTTATGATCCACGGTGAGGCCGCAGGTATCATCGTCGCCACGGATTCCGATTCCACCGCCCCATTTGAGCGGGGGATTGCCGGAAAAGCCGTGATGCACCCAGTTGTGATGGAATCGTGTTCCGGTGCAAAGGGGTTTCTGGGTGTAGACAGCTGAAGTGTCCTTATTGCCGCCAAAACAGGCGAGGAAGGAATCCACCACATCGTTCATGGAGAAGTCATTATCCGCCAGAGCGATCTGGGCTTGGATTCCCCCGCTTCGGGAGAATGTGTTGTAGCGGACAGTAGTTCGGCCCGCCTTTCCGGCAAATGCAGGCCAGGGCTTGCTGACTTGAAGGGGTGGATAGGACAGGGAGGAGTTGTAGTCGAAATCGGTGAAGAGATTATTTTCAATCAAATTATCAAAGCCGTTCACGTAAAGTGCGGTCAGGGCCCCGTAGGCAAAGGTGTTATTTAGGATTTCCGAGCGGTCCACATCCATCGTGGGATAGATATTATCTTCCAAGGCGAGGGGATCCTCCTTGGGCAGGCGAAGATGCTCCGTCCAGGAGCTGTGAAGGACGCGATTATTTCGGAATACGATATGGGAGCTCCGAGGGTTACTGTATGCCTTGCCAAATTGGAAAGCGGTGCCAAAAAAACCAATGCCATCGACCGTCAGATAACTGCAGTTTTGGTCGGCCTTGAATCCCCAATCTCGGTTCTTGATTTCAATTAGCCCTTTCCCGGGGCTTTCGCCCTCCGCGAGACAGAGATAGAGCTTTTTCGCTGGGACATCGAGAAACCACTCGCCCGGAGCATCGAGAAACTCCCTTTTCCCAAAGAGGTAAAACTTGTTTCTTTGATTCCACTTTCCTGAAACCCCGCCCTCGTCGGTTTTATCCACGTCCTTTCCGAGATCCTTGTCATAAGTGATCGCGTTGGACCCTGCAGCGTGGGTTCGGACCTGACGGGTCCAAGTGAAGAACTGGTGATCCACATTGAGGACGGCATGGGCTCCGGTGGCATCCCAACCGGTCTTGGCCAGATCCTCACAAACAAGCGTTCCGTAGGAGTTTCCAGTAGTTTCAGCAGAAGCCCAAACTGCGGGGGTGAAAAAGTTCCAATCCCCGTTTGTATCCCTTGGTGTGTTGGGCCAGCGCGCTTCGAGTAACGGCTTGCCGTTGTAGAAAAGTTGTCGCACCTCGTTGGTCTCGAGAGTGGCGACATAGATTCCTTTCTCCGGGGTGGGTTCCCACGTCAGCTTGAGTTCATCAAGGCCTGAGAGAACGGGCTTCTCGTCCTGATAAGATTTCAGGGTCAAAGGGGCGCCCTCTTTGCCTGACTTTCCGTTTAGGGTAACTGCTTGTCGATACGTTCCTCCGCGCAGGTACACAGTGTCACCTGGGGACGCCTGATCGAAGGCATGTTGTATCGTGGCGAAGGGGGCCTCCATGGAACCGGGCTCGGTGTCTCTTCCATCAGGGGCAACGAAAAAATCCTTGGCGTTGGCAGCGGATAAAACAGCCAGCAGTAGCATGCCGGAATAGAGTGCGAATCGGTTTATTTGGGTGTTGAGTTTCATATGTTTGCTTTATTTCTTGGTTTATTTTGTCTGGCCTCTTCTTGAGGCCAGATCGATTGAAGGCGGTAGATTTTGAGAGAAGGAATCAAAGTGTTTTCAGGTGCGGTCAGCTGGCTCTCAGGGGAGGCGAGCGCCTCGGCGGGCATTTTCCGGATTTCATATGAGAGACCGTCTTGAGCGTAGACTTCGTTGAACGTGCGATCGCTATAGATCCTTGCCGCACTGCCGTTGAAGCTGGCGTCCATCCCGCGAAGGAGCAGGGGATGAGGTCCGGAGTCCCCAAACTCGATCCACACCTCCGTGAGCTCGGTTTGGTATTTTCGCAACAGCTGGTTTGCCTTGGCCAGAGAGAGATTTTTCTCGTCGACCAGCAGTTGTTCGCGAAGTCCTTCCGTCTCCTTCACGGGCCAAAAGAACATGCGTAGACCATCCTTGGTTTGCCGAAGGGTCAGCTCATGCGGCAGGGTGAACGCTTGGTTGACCATCTGATCGGGAAACTCTTTTAGATAAACATCGGTTGGTACCCAACCGATCTGGATGCGACGGCCGTCCGGAATATCACTGAAGGTTTGGGCGGCATAAAAGGCGCCATGGGATGTGCCGAGCGGGCCAGATTCCTGGTGAAAGGTTTTTCCGTCGAAGTTTCCGATAAAGTAACGGTTCTGTGCTGCGAGCAAAATCCAGCGGGACTCCCCCGGTTTGCCTTGCACAGGAAGTTCAAAAAGTTCCGGACATTCAAAAACCGCTTGGCGATCGGGATTCGTAAAGGCTCCTGTCCGTTTCCACTGGCGGAGGTTTTTCGATTCATAAAAGGCAATGTTGCAATACTTCCGATCCTCGGGACTGCTCTTGGCGGGTGGTGTGGCTTCCGTTTCGGCACAAGGTGCACCATCAAATACGGCCATGACCCACTTCTTTTCCGGAGAATAGTAGATGATCTTGGGGTCACGGCCCGTGTGCCTGACAACCGGATTTTCCGGTAACTCCTGAAAAGTTAAGCCGCTGTCTTGGCTGTACGCAAGGTGTTCCCCGCCCGTGCTTGTAAAAGCGGCAAACTGCGTTCCCTTACCAAGTCCGGCGGAATTGTTGAAATCCAAAAAGCCGCCACCGGACCAGATGCCGCCTTGGACCAACTTTTGCAGAATCGCAATCGGTTTTTCTTCCCAATGAATCAGGTCGGTGCTTTGCAGATGCCCCCAGTGCATGTTGCCCCAGAAAATGCCGAAAGGATTGTGTTGGTAGTAGAGGTGATAGATCCCGTTTGCAAAAACCATGCCGTTCGGGTCATTGTTCCAGCCACGGCGTGTCGAGGCATGGAACTGATTGCGGTAGGGCTGGGTGTAATCAGAGGAAAGAAAGGCATCGGAAGCTGACCCGATTCTGATGCGGTCAAAAGCGGTGCGCAAAGATTCCGAGGCTTTCTTGCCATCGACCGTCGATAGCTGGATAGCCTTTCCTTTCAATCCGTAACGGTCCAGCGGATAGGCTGCTTGCCAATAGGTGTTGCTGGGTTCCGGTAAGGCGACCGAAAAACTCTGCATCAGCTTGTCCCCGTCATAAATTCCCAGCACCACAAAGTTGGGTGCGTCCTTGGGGAAGGGTTTGCCATCTTTGCCATTACAAACCGGCACAATGAGATGCGTGCCATCCACAAGGGGTGTTTTTTCTAGGGATATCAGAGCCGGAGTGATGACATCCTTTCGCTTGGACTGCTCGATAGGTTCAGCAGTGCATAGCTGTGGCAGCAACCCGAGCAGCAGGGCCATGAAATAATTGAGTGGGGTTTTCATGGGGGCATTTTCAGCTTACTTAATTTCGACGAAGCCCTGTTCGAAAAGCTTCTTCTTCATGCTATCCTTTTGCGACTTTTGTTTTGGGTTTGTGGCTAGGTTGGTAAGCTCCAGCGGGTCGTGGGCGTAATCGTAAAGCTCCTCCATGTCGCCGTTGTAGAAGCAGTATTTCCATCCGTTCTCTCGGATCATGGCGCAGCGGCCGCGCGTGGTGTATTCGATAAACCAGAACATATCATCCGCTGAGCGCTTTTTATTATAGGCGGGGTAGTTCGCTTTGGGTATCGGCGCGGGCGGCAGGCCGGGTGTGCCCACTTCGGAATAGATCACAGTACGGTGGACATCCTCCTTTTTTGTAAACACCGGAAGAAAAGAGATTCCGTCGATTTTCTGGTCAACCTTCACGTGAGCGAGTTCAAGCAAGGTGGGCATGACATCGAAGTTACTAATTTGCGCGGGGGTCACGCGTCGGAGCTGGTTGTCGCCTGGCATCTTGATGATGAGAGGGACGCGGATCAGGGATTCGTAAAATCCTTTGGTTTTACACGGCAGGCCGAACTGGCCGCCAAGGCAGCCTTGATCCGCGGTAAAAACAATTGCGGTATTATCGTAAACGCCCTTCTCCTTCAGCGACTTGACCAGCCGGCCAACCGACTTGTCGATGAACGTAATTTGCCCATACATCACAGCCAGAATTTTACGGCGGTCTTGGTTCGACATGGTGTCGAATCCTGCGCACTGGGATTGCACATAGTGAGCGAAGGGATGATTGTCCCAGTTGATTTCATCCATACCCGCCAGACTGATTTGATCGAGTTGCTTCTTGTACATGCTGAAGTACGGCTCGCAGACAATGTTCGGCCAGTGCGGGGCGGGGAAGGCCATGTGGAGAAAGAACGGCTTGTCTTTGTTCTGGTCGACAAACGCAATGGCATCATCAGCGATGCGCGCGGTGATGGTTTGTGCCTCAGGGAACGGCTCGGGAAAGTCAATCAGTCCCTCCAGCAGCTTGTTCCCTAGACTGGATTTCGGGCCGCTTGTCGTTAGAAAATCCCTGACCGCTTTGTCGGACGGATTGAGGCTGCCCGCTTCTTCCTCTTCGCCTTTTCCCCATGGGCTGTACTCAACAAAAGTATCGAACCACTTCTTGGCATAGTCATGCTGAAATGTGTGATTTTTGCCCGCAAGGCCGATCTGGTAGCCAGCTCTCTTCAGCGGTTCTATGAAAGAAAGCTTCCCAATTCCAATCTGGCTCTTTTGGGTGTTATTAAAACACCGATTCCGGGAGGCATATTGGCCGGTGAAAAAACTTGTGCGGCTGGGACAGCACAGCACCGCCACGGTGAAAGCATTTTCAAACCGGGTTCCCTCTTGTGCAAGCGCATCAATATTTGGTGTCTTGACCACTTGATTGCCGTAGCAGCCGAGCGAATCCCATCGCTGGTCATCGGTCATGATGACGACGATATTCGGACGGTTTGTTTTTAGTGGTTCGGCAGCCGGGAGTGCCGAGGGCAGAAACAGGAACAATCGGGTGACGAGCTGGATTATGTGTTTCATACTATGCGATGGGTTTTTCCTGCTCGCTTTCGCATCTGTCACGGGCGTCCAAGGAATGAACCGCAGGTTCGGCATTTTTTATGTCCAACCCATTCGGCCAAGAGGGCCGCTTGAATGGCGTCCTCGATGTCAGCGAATGGTTTGGGGATGCTAGTCCACGTGCATCCGGGCATTGAATGTGACGGTCACTTTTTGCCCCGCGACGCCTTTGAGGGCTACCCCAACTCGGTTGTTGGCCGTTGCCGTGACAAAGTGGGTACCCAAAAGTGCTGGTGCGCTTCCCTGAGGAATGACTTCCCCGGCGTACGTCCAGAATTTCGTCTTTCCGCTCTCGTCAAGAGTTTCGAAATCCCCGTTTTCGATCGTACCGCCTGTGACGACGACATTGTCGTAGTCGACTTTAAAAACGATTTTCGGGTCATCTTTTGGGGGATACTGCCCTTCCAAGGACAGCCAAACATATCCGTCCTTGTCTGGGGTAAAGGAGAAGGAATATTCCTTCCAAGTCAAACCAGTGACTTCCTTGCCGGTGGCTCGGACAATATATGGGCGATCTTTCTCCGGGGCCCAGCGCTGGTTTTCAACAGTCATGTTTGCACTGGTATCGTCAGGGGTAAGTTTCGTTTGGGGTTTCACGCCGTTGACGGCAACGGTTGGACGTACATGGGACGTCTGCGAATGGGCATGAGCCCAGCCGAGCATCAGGATTGAGGTGATTAGAATGATTTGGTTTTTTTTCATGGGAGTTTTGCTTTCTTTCATGACAGCAATTGGTGGTTGATCCTTAGAAGATTCAAGCCCGCTTCGGTTACCACAAGCCAAACTGGAGCACTGTTTGGCCTAGAGGACGTTAAAATGTACACTGTCAATAACCATAGATTGGGAGCAGTTCTGTGGAATGGTTGAAAGTGTCTTAGAGATGGTCATTTTTGCTTTCCTTGTATGAATTCGGGTGTTGCAAGAATCATCCACTTTTTGGATTATTGATATGTCAATTATAGACTTATACAGAAATATAAAATGCTTATCATCAACACTTAAAGATAAATAATGGTATTATACTTGTCTTACTTACACTCCATATGTTGTAATTTTATTAATGTTGCTCAAAGCGAAACGAGAAGAACCGATCGAGTCGGGGAAAAGGGTTCAGAATTCCAAATTCTTCTTTTTCAAGGGTCTCCTGCATCCAGGAACCAAGATGCGGATCATGGCCGGGGGTTGGGAGAAGACGGGGATTAACTATGACCTGCATCGTGAAAACTATGCATTCGATACCGTGGAGTTTATTGAAAGTGGGCATGGAAGGCTCCATTTGGGAGGGCGCAAATTTCCCTTGAGTCCGGGCTGTTTTTTCTTTTACCGGGCAGGGCAGAAACTTCGGATCCAGGCAGATCAAGGGGAGGTATTTTGCAAGTTCTGGGTTTCGCTTGGAGGTCAGGTTGTTGAATCTTTTTTCGCTCATCCGCTTTTTCTTCGGGAACCCGTTCTCAGAATTGGGGATATGCGAGACCTGCATATTCTTTTTCGGCAGTTTCTTGCTTATGGCACGGAAGGTGAACCGGAGGAGTCGTATGATTCGTGTTGCTTTACGTTGAGGCTGATTTTATTGCGGGCGATCAAAGACGCCAACCTGATAGGGAAAAGTTATTCGGGATCCTACCTGACTTATCGTCGATGTCTGGAGTATATGGAGAACAACGTGAGCACTCTTCACTCGATCAAGCAGATGGCTCAGGCCATTCATGTGGACAACTCCTATTTGACCAGGCTTTTCAAAGCGCACGACACCGAATCGCCGTACATCAAGCTGGTTCGGCTTAAAATGCGGGATGCGGCGGCAGATCTTTTTTATGGAGATCGACTGGTCAAGGAGGTGGCGAGCCGGGCGGGATTCCATGATCAGTACCTTTTTTCAAAAACCTTCAAACGGGTCTATGGGGTATCCCCAAGCGAAATGCGAAAAAACTTTAAAACCCCCTGAGATCCTGTCTTTCCCAAAAAGGCAGGGATCTTATTTCGGAGTCTGAAGTGATCAGGACGAAGTAGGAGTGAGATTTATAAGAGATCGGGCAAGCACCTATCCGTCCGATTGGAGTCTAGGTGAAAGTAGTCCAACCTCTTGGCATGCAGTTCCAATGCACAAAGGTCATAAGCCAGCTTCATGAACGCGCTATTCTTGGACATGCTGCAACATGAAAACCGTTGAAAAATACCCTAGGCGCTACGTAATTCTCCCTTTGGCCTTTGTGGTCATCGCACTTTTTATTCTTTGGCTGATGTCCCATATTTTCAACAAACAGGGACGGCAAGGTGCAACCACCACGACCAATGATGCCACCACCACCGCCACCTTGCTGGGCTATGACAAGATGCCTACGGTCGAACAGCGAAAGATCGTCGGCTACTACCCGAACTGGGGCATTTACCAAAAAGGATTCCCCGTGACCAAGATTCGGGGGGATCGGATGAATGTGATCAACTATGCTTTCCTGATTCCGCTCGATCGGACGATGCCTGCTGCCTGGGATCGGACCGTCTCTTCGTACCGGGGCTGGAAGTACAGCAACTATGCTGCGTATCTCCAACAACCGGCCGGAACCAACCTGACTGCTGGTGTCGGGTTGTTCGACGAGTATGCCGATGCGGGGGCGAATAGTGCGGGAGAGGCGTTGACCATGTCGCCCGCCTACACCACGAACAGCAACTTTGGCCAACTTCAGGCCTTGAAAAAGCAGTATCCGAAATTGAAGACGATGGTTTCGATCGGTGGATGGACCTTATCGGCTCCGCTCTACTCGATTTCGAGGGATGCGCAGAAACGGGCGGATTTCGCCAAATCGGCGGTCTATGTCATCGTGAAGTACGGGTTTGATGGCATCGACATCGATTGGGAATACCCAGGCGGGGGAGGGTTAGATGGCAGCGGAGTGGCGACGACCAGCGATGGTGCCAACTACAACCTCCTCTTGAAGGCAATTCGGGATGAAATGAGCCGTCAGACGGCGATCGATGGGAAAAAGTACTATCTCTCTATCGCAGGTCCGGGCGGGGATCAGAATATTGCAAACTTTGATCCGAAGGCGGTCTCCCAAGTGGCCGACTGGATCAACATCATGACCTACGACTTCCACGGCGGGTGGGATTCGTACACCGGGATCAATGCACCGATGGTGAATATCGATCCGAGCGCCGGTCGCGCCAACTGGTCGGTCCAAGGGGCAACACAGACCTATCTCAACGGATTGAATGGAAAGGGTGGAGTGCCTGCGGCTCAACTTGTTCTAGGCGTTCCGTTCTATGGTCGGGGTTGGGATGGAGTTCAGGCGGGGCCGAACGGAGATGGTCTGGGTCAAGCTGGCTACGAGGCAACTTCGCCCGGATTGGGAGAGACCGAGTTTCCCTACAACTCCCTGTTCAGCTCTGGTGTCCTGACCTACACCAACGGGGTCTATGCCGGAGCCGGTGGCTACCAGAGGTACTGGAACGCCGCGGCTCAAGTGCCTTATCTCTACTCAGCCACAGCCAAGCGGTTCATCACCTATGATGATTCGGAATCGATGCGGGTGAAGGCCAACTACGCTAACCAGCTAGGGTTGGGTGGACTGATGTTCTGGGAACTGAGTGAGGATGTCACCAGTGGGAGCACCTCCTTGCTGGACAGTATTTACGACCGAGTCCACCTACCATAAAAAACCTACAAAAAACCAAATATGTGCTATGAATAAAAACGGAGAAAAAAAGAAAGGAAAGCGATCTATGAAAAAGAAATCTGCAAAAACCTTGCTTCTGAGTTCTCTCTTTTGTGCTGGATTACAGGCCGCTCCAGCTCTAGCCCCTTCAGGAAATCTTTTTTCGGTCGGGGAGCGAGTTCAAACAGGGCCGGCGACCTCAG
>Ga0214923_10001765_pt1 | contig 30126 bp, 24 predicted proteins | sample LL1510_MetaG_FD_177993 | JGI IMG/M metagenome (GOLD analysis project Ga0214923, IMG submission 177993) | Freshwater microbial communities from Lake Lanier, Atlanta, Georgia, United States - LL-1510 | ecosystem: Environmental > Aquatic > Freshwater > Lake | place: USA: Georgia | collected...
AAAAATAATAATCTTTTAATCAAAGTAATTAAAAAATAATAATCTTTTAATCAAAGTAATTAAAAAATAATAATCTTTTAATCAAAGTAATTAAAAAATAATAATCTTTTAATCAAAGTAATTAAAAGTAATTAATTAAAAATAATAAACAATAACAGTAACATTATCCATTGAGCCTTTTTCTAATGCATATTCCGCTAAAACTTTAGCATAATTACCTTTATATTTTTGAGTTTCTAAATCTAAAATGAAATCTACTGCATCTTGATTACTTAATACATCCCATAAACCATCACAAGCTAGAATTAAAAATTTATCACCTTTAGATAATTTACGACAATATATTTGAGGTAAATGAGTTACATATGGTGTACATTCAATATCACCAAATGCACGAGATAATGATAAATTTTTAATTCTCCAATCAGCACCATCATATTCTATTTTACCACCTAAATTTTCAATTCGAACTCTTTCTTCAGGAGAATTAGGTTTATGATCTTTTGATAATGGTATGGCAATATTATTTTCATTTGATAAAACAGCTCTTGAATCACCAACATTTATAATCCATAAAAAATTTTTATTTTCTTTATCTATACAGTGAATAGTTATACAACATGTAGAACCACAATAATTTACAGCACGTGGATGATTATTTTTAAGGTTATCTTGAATAAGATTATATACGTTATTAACATGTTTTGAAAACATATCTTGCTTTAAATAAATATTTTTTTTAAATTTTTTTATAAAATAAATAGGTAAATTTTCTTTTAAATATTTAGATACTGTTTTTCCACCATGCCCATCATAAACACCTAAAAAATTTATATTATTTATTTCTTTATTATCCTTATTTAAATTAAGTATAATTGAATGTTGATCTTCATTAGATTCTCTTTTACCTTGTAAACTATGTGAATAAACTTTCATAATAATTAAAGTAATCTAGATAAAAATTAATTATTAAAATTTTACTCACATTTTAAGTTTAAATTTAGAACAACAAATTAAGTAGAATTAAGATCTGATAATCTAAATTGTTCTAACGTTGATAAAAAAATATTAAATAAAAAAAAATAATTAGAAATTATCTCATCTTTATTTGCAGTTTTAAATAGTTTATTATTTTGTTTGTCCTTTTTCTCCAAATATTTTAATAATTTGTCAAAAAAATTTTCTAAAATATTAATTATAAAATAATGATTTTTATAAAACCATTTATAGATTTGTATATTAGTAAATTCAATTTGTACCAAACTAAGATTAGTATTATTAAAATTGTCTATTCTCATTTTTAAGTTATTTAATGTGGTATGATATATTTGAATCTCATTATGACTCATATATTTATAATATTTATATTCACCATTTGTTATATTTATTTCCATATACTTTAATATCCAATTTTGAAAATGAATGAATTGAACATATCTTACATTATATTTTTTAACTAATTTAATTATATCATTACTTAATATTTTAAATTTATGAACTACCTCTTTATATTTAATAAATAATTTTATTAAATCATCAAAGTGAAAAGGTGTTGTAGAATCGATATAAGGCAAACTAGTTGGACTTCCACCTATTAATATTTTATTTTCTAATTTATCTTCTAATTTATTTTTATAATTTTTTAATATTTCTAACCAGTGTTTGTGTAAATTTATTATATTTTTTTTATAATCAAAATTATTAATAAATTTTTTATAATATTTTGATTTTACTGACAGTGGTGGACTTGATAACGTAAGCATAGGCATAATCATATCTGTATCTGAAACAGAACCATCACTTTGTATAATTTCCTCATATAATTCGTTTATGTCTCTGGAAATAACATTTTCATTTTCATTAACAATAATTAAATGATCCTCTTTAATAAACTGTTTATTTATCATATCTATACTATCCGGTAATTCAAATTTATATAATATTTCTAATTCATTTATATATTTATCAATTTCTTTTTTAAATTCCTCAAATTTTTTAATATTAGCCTCATACTCAAGTATTAACTGTTCCATTTTTATTTTAATTTCTATATTATATTTTTGTTGACTGTTTTCTTGTATATCTTTTTTAATAATGGTTAGTTTTTCATGAAATGCACTTGTTGCATCTTTCACAACTTTTCTTAAACTATCTGTAGCAATTGCTTCTTTTACAAAATGAATATTAGTATTATAAATTGATTGATAATTTCCTACTCGCATAAACTCATTTATCTCTTGTAATTTATTTATAATATTTGATGGTTCTGCACTATTACTATAAGAATTATCTATAAGTGTTTTTTTAAATTCGTCAATTTTTGTATTAATTTCATCAATTGTCGTTTTTAATGTTTCATACGATGTTGTTAAAGGTTCAGTTTTTATATCTTCTGTACTTATATCATTTTTTAATTTTGCAATGTCAAATAAAATTTCGTTTAAGTTAATTGCAGAAGAATTACCTATTTTATTTTTTTTTTTCATTAATTCTAACAATCTTTCTTTTTCTATTTTTTCCTTTTTTTTCATTAATTCTAACAATCTTTCTTTTTCCATATAATTATTATTATTTTGAAAATAATTTAAATCAATTTAATATTATTTATACATTGATTTATGATATAATATAATTAATTTTATTAATTCTAAATCATCATTATCATCAGGAGTTGGATTATCGTTATTTAATGATATATATATATTTGTATATTCTGTATCTTTTTTATATGTATCATTAAATTTTTTTATTATTTTGTTTAAAAAATTATAAACTATATATAATTGAAAATAATTTTTTACTTTTTTTTCTTTAAGAAGTGGAAATAATAAATCACGATGTGTTATAATATTTTGTAAATTAAAATTTATAATCATACTATTTGGTGATTGTGGAATTAAGTTATTTAATAATAAATTTTTGTACCAATTATATAAAATATAATACATACTAACAATATATTTTTCATTTGTTTTATAATAAGATGTATTATTACCACCAACTAAATTAATATTTAATGGTTTATTAATTATATCATCAGGAATACTTATTTTACTTAATTTTATTAATTCTTCAATTTCTAAATCATTATTATCAAAATATTCTTTTATCTTTTTTTTTATTGTTTCTAATATACTTATACTTATACTTATATTTGTAAGTCTATCAACAAATATTATTTTATTTACGGCATTTTCTATTATTTCTTTATTTAAAGATTTTTTTAATAATAATTTTAAATTATTATATCTATTTAATTTTTTGTCTATTTCAGGTTTAGTTTTAATAATTTCATCTACCATTATTGAAGGAAGTTGTATTTTTTTTTTAGAAATTAAATCTTTTATTTTATTAATTTCTGTTTGAGTATCTACTGCTTTTACATCAAATTTACTTAATTGTAAAGAACGTTTAATATTTGGTACATCTTGTATAATTATAATGTTGTTTTTAAACATATTAGCTTCCATATTAGCTTCCATATTAGCTTCCATATTAGCTTCATTTAAAGTTAAATTATCTAATTTTTTAAAACGAATTTGTGGATCGTAAATTTGTTCCTGATAAATCTTTTCAATCTTTTCAATCTCTTTATTTTGTTTTTTAATTTCATCTAATAGTAATTGTTTACCTGATGTAATATGTTTAATATTATAATTAATTTTTATTAAATTAAGAATACTTTCTTTTAATTTTTTAATAAGATTATTTATTTCAATTTCTGACATTTAATTAATAATAGAAAATATATACATTAATATAATATGTTATTACTTGAAATTAAAAATTTAATAAATGAATTAGAAGAAATTCTAATAAAGGATGAACGATTTAAAGATTGTTATCATTTTAAAAATCAAGTTAAAATTATATTTAAAAAAAAATATTTAAATAATAATTCTACTATAGATATTACACCTTTTATTACTAATTTAGTAAATTTAAATAAACCACAAGAACTTGCGCCAATATTACAAGAATCACCAATAGACCCACCAATAGACCCACCAATAGACCCACCAATAGACCCACCAATAATTCCAGTAATATTTGAAGACAATTGTGAAGAATTAAGAAAAGAAGTACATAAATTATATAAAAGATCAGATACGTTTAATTAATCAAAAAAATAGAAATAAATTTACTTATAAATAATAAAAAAATTGATAATTTAGTTTATTATTATATTAATATTAATATTAATATAATGCAAATTCAACCTATTCTTAATATTGGATGTCTTGGTTCTGTTTCTCATGGAAAGTCAACAATGGTTTATCAACTAACTGGAACTAAAACACAACGTCATAGCGATGAAAAAATACGTAATATTACAATTAAACCTGGTTATGCAAATTTAAAAATTTGGAAAAAAATAAATGGAGAATATGAAACCACTAATTCAGAAAATTGTATTGATAATGCTACATTAGTTCATCATTTATCATTTGTTGATTGTCCGGGTCATCACGAACTTTTGCTTGTAATGCTTAGTAGTGTCAGTTTAATGAAAGGTGCTATAGTAGTTGTTTCTGCAACAGAATCTATTTTAAAAAATCATCAATTAATTCAGCATTTAGCTGCTGCAAAAATAAGTGCTCTTGAAAATTTAATAATTATTTTTAATAAACTTGACTTAATTAGTAAAGATAAAGCAATTAAACATAAAGAAGAACTTGATGAACTTCTTATTAAACTAAAAATAAAACCTAGATATATAATTCCAGCTGTTTTAAATAAGAAAATTGGTCTTCAAAATATAATTAAAGCAATTATGGAAGTATTTCCACCTAAACTTTCAGAATCATCTGATGCAGAAACTTCAGAATTTCGTATAACTCGTTCATTTGATATTAATAAACCTGGAACAAACTGGAATGAAATTAAAGGTGGTGTATTTGGTGGTAGTTTACTTTCCGGTATATTTAAAATAGGAGACGAAATTGAAATTAGTCCTGGTCAATATAAAAAAGAAAAAAATGGAAATTTTACAGTTATTCCTATTATAACAACTATAAAGTCAATTCAAACTGATAAAAATAATCTTGAAATTCTTTATCCTGGTGGTCTGACAGCTATTGGAACAGATATTGATGCATACTATTGTAAAGATGATAAATTAGCTGGTTCATTAGTTGGAATTAAAGGTACATTGCCTATGGTCTATCAGGAAATTACAATTAATATTACATTAACAACTGATTTTGATGGTAATTGGTATCCAAAGTGCAATGATAATGTATGCTTACAAATTGGTAATATAAATACGGAAGCAATATTAATTGAACTTGATGAAAATAAATTTAAATTTAAACTTTCTAAACCTGTTTGTATTCCTAATAATACTCTTATTATTGTTTGTAGTAATAATAATGAAATTAAAATTGTTGGATTTGGTAAATTAGATTGATTCTAAGTAAATTTATATAAAGAATATTTAAGTTTATTTAATTAATGAGTAATCCTATTTTTTGTATTAATGAAATAATTAATAATTTTCCCGATTTAGATAATTTAAGAAATGAATTATATAAAAAAAATATTTTATCTAAAGATTATGTTGATGAAAATCTTTTTTTAGTTTATCATAAATTTGAACAACACTCAACCACTCCTTTAGATAAAGAATGTAGATCTTTAGTAATTGATAAAAATACAAAAAAAATTATATCTTTCAGTTGTGAAACTCCTATTGTTAACGCAGAAGGATTAGAATATCTTTTATTAAATCAACAAGAAGAAAAAATTATAAATAAATGTTATGAAGGAACATTACTTTCTGCATTTTATCACGAGTCTAAATGGTATATTTCTACTCGTAGATGTTTAAATAGTAATGAATCTGTATGGGGTTTAAATAAATCTCATTTTAATATGTTTATGGAAGTTTTAAATAATTCAGGTTATGAAAATTTAGATAGTTTTACTGATAAATTAAATAAAAATTATTGTTATTATTTTGTATTAATTCATCATCAAAATAAAAATGTGGTTGATTATGAAAGTGAATTTGGAAATGAATATAAAAAATTAGCACTTATATTTGTAAGAGAAAAAGAAACCCAAATAGAAATTGATTTATATAATTCACCATTTGATTTATCAATGTTAGATAGTAATATTTTTTTATCAGAAAAAATTAATAGTTTAGAAGAATTTGATAATTTAAATAAAAAAGATCAGTTTACTTTACCACCCAAATCTGAAGGTGTTGTAATTAAATGTTTTGATACAAATATTAATAGATATAGACTGATTAAGCTTCAAACAATGAATTATCAATTTGCAAAAAGTATTGGTTCTGAAAAAAATATTTTTATGGGTTTAATTCATTTATATCAAAATGATAAATTAAATGAATATATTACAGAAATGCCACATTTAAAAAAAATTATTAATCCATTAAATACAAATCAATCATTTGATACTATTGGCACTATTGATGCATTATTTAAAGTATGCACTTCTGAAATATTTGAATTATTTAAAGTATTATATGATATTAAAAATGGGAAACATATAGATAATAGTTTATATATATTATTACCGAAAGAATATAAAGATATTATGTTTAGTATTAGAGGTATTTATTTTAAAAAGAAAGCTAAAACTATTGGAAAAAAAATAGAATATACAGAAATGAAAGAATATTATTTTCAATTAAAAGATATTTATAATTTTTTAAAAACTATATCAACAGAACATTTTTGTGCTTTATTAAAAATGAGAAAACTTATGTTTAATTGGTCTAAGGTAAATCCAATGGTATCCGAATTTAATAAAATTTCATTTAAATGTGATAAGGTTCATTTTAAACTAGCTGCTATTTATACAAATAAATTATTTCCAAATATTATGCCAGATGATATTCCAGAAAATATGTCATCTACATCATAATTAAAATCTTAATTTATTATAATAAGTCATAAAATGAAAATTATAGCTTGGAATGTAAATGGTATTCGGTCTTTAATGAAAAAAAATTATTTATATAAACTTATTGATGATGAAAAACCATCAATTATATGTTTAAGTGAAACAAAAGCATCATGTCCTTTACTTTTTATTCAATTAGAATTAAAAGAAAAAATAAAAGGTTATAAATATAGATATTGGAGTCCTTGTAAAATAAAAGATGGTTATAGTGGAACAGCTATTTTTTCAAAAAAAAAACCAATAAATATTTATTATGGTCTAAAAGATAAAGATAATAAAGAATTAGATGATGAAGGCCGTATAATTTGTCTTGAATTTGATAAATTTTTTTTATTACATTGCTATACTCCTAATTCTGGGATGGAATTATCAAGATTAGATTTTAGAATTAATATATGGGACATTGCATTTAAAAATTATATAATTAAACTTCAAAAAATAAAAGCAGTTATTGTTTGTGGTGATTTAAATGTAGCACATAAAGAAATAGATTTAAAAAATCCTAAAACAAATACAAAAACAGCAGGTTTTACCAAAGAAGAAAGAGACTCATTTAATAAATTATTATCCGAAACATCACTTATTGATACTTATCGTGAATTAAATCCTAATAAATTAGATTATAGTTTTTGGTCATATAGATTTAATTCAAGAAAAAAAAATATTGGATGGAGAATAGATTATTTTTTAATAAATAAAAAATATATAGAAAATATTAAAAAAAGTTTAATTTTAACAGAAATATTAGGTTCTGACCATGCCCCAATAAAACTTGAATTTAAAATATAGTCTAATTTTTTTCTAATTAATGATATATAATGGATTATACTGTAATTGCTATAATTGCCGCTGTTGTTAATTTAACTTTATCTATTTTAATTCCGTGTTTATTTAAAAAAATTAGTTTACCAAAGTCGCAATTAATGCCAGAAATGAAGAAAATGGTAAATAACAATCAAGATATATTATTAATATCTTCTTTATTAGTTGGAGTAATTGTATTTTTATCATTAGAAACACCAACACCAACACCTGATATTTCCGATAATGAAATATTAGAACTTGGTAGATTATTAAATTTAGGTACTTTAGATTTAGCAAATATGAGTAATATGAGTAATATGAGTAATATGAGTAATATGTCTAAAAAATTCTACTAATTATAATATATATAAAATAAATATTTAAAAAAATTTATTTTATAAATATATATATATATACAAATGGATGACTATGACAAATACTATGAAAAATATTTAAAATACAAAAATAAATATTTAGAATTAAAACAAGATGGTGGTAGTGATGGACCCAAAAATGGACAGCTTGATACTACCCCATTTATACTTATTTTAAGTAATAGTAATACTATGGATTTATTTGAAGCTATTGAAGCTATTGAAGCTACTGAAGCTATTGAAGCTACTAGAGCTACTAAAGCTACTAAAACTACTAAAACTACTAAAGAACCTAAAGATACTATAAAGCTGTATACATTGGATGAAATACATAAAATATTAGATTATAAACTATGTGAAGATGAAAGAAGTTTATCTTATATTATAACACATCAAGGAAAATTATTAGAATTATGTTATGATAGAAATAAACATTATTGTCATGGAACAAATATAAAAACAAAATCAATTTTTCCACCTTTGAGTGCATATCCCAATGCACCTACTAATTATATGAATGATTATAGAAAACTAGACAGTACCGAAACAAAGGACAAAGGCAGTAAACTAGCTGCTGCAAAAAGAGATTGGCAAAATTCCACAAATTATACAACTCTTCCAGACCAAGATGCAAAAACAAAGTATGATACAGAAAAAACAAACGCTTTTAATGCACAATATAATGTTGATAGATTAATAGCTGTTATTCCAGATAGAGAAATAAAAAGAATAAGTGATAGAGAAAAAAGAATAACTGATAGGGAAACTTTTATAACAGAGAGTGTATTAGAAACTTTTATTAATCCCAAAGAAATTGTAATAGCTCCACCCTTGCCTACCACTTATCCACAATGTCCCAAAAATAAAGTGTGCAAAAAACTTAAAGAAGATGCAGCTGCTGCTAGACAAGCTGCAGATAACGCCCTGAGGCGTTCTGCATTAATAGAAAAAATGAATTTGCATAGGTATGCACATATTCTATTAGATAAAAAATTAATATTAAAAAAAGAATTAGTTATAACAGGTGTTCCAGATGTTCCAATTACTCCAATAATATTAGATGATGGTGATTTAATGAATGCAATAACACCTATACATACCCTTGTAACAAAATATTTAGATTTTTTTCATACTACTTTTCTGAAAATTGATACTTTTGCTGTAATGCAATGTACACCCGAACAAAAGTACAAATTTGTAAAAGGTCCCATGAATATTAGTCTAACAGTTTAATCCATTCCGAATTATTTAATATAAATCCGAAATTTTCAAGTTTATTTTTAATATCTTTATTTTGTAAAATAAATTTTTCATTTTTAAATATTATTTCATAACTTATTAAATCTGGTAAATTCTTTTCTAAAAATGTTCCACCTTTAATTTTTTTTACTTTTATATCTATTTGTCTTTCACATATTTGATTAATTTTTTTTATATGCTCTTTAATTCTATCTTCTAAATTAAAAGGAAATGGTAAAGTTGGATGATTTACAGGAATCATAACATAAGTTATTTTATTATTATCTTTTGATGTAGAATATTTTTCAAGATATAATAATTTATTTCTAATTTCATTACAAATATCTTCACGTGTTAATTTATTTATTTTACTTATTTCATCTTTTGTTATATTTGGTATTTTTTTAATTAAATTCATTAAATACTCTTTATCTTTGGATGTAGCACATACAGCACCTTTTAAAGTTGGAATACCAGTACCTCTTTTTTTATTTACAACTTTTCCTCTAGTTTCTCTAATTTTAAATAAATCTATATCACTTGATGCTAATTTATTAAAATTTTTATCAATAATACCAACAACACCATTTTCATTTCTATTTTCGTAATAATCAATAACAGATTCAAAATCATAACCGATAATTTTTTTATTAATATTTTTTTCTTCTACTGCAGGTCCAGTAGTTTTAATATCACCATATTTTTGTTTAATATAATTTTTTAAAGATACTTGATTAATATTTGATATTTCGTTATTTTCACGATAATACATGGGCACATCTTCAAACTCTCCAAAAGGCTGAAATATATAATATTTATCTCTTTGAATTAAATAACCAGGTCGATTATATTTGTCAAAAACATTATCTTTAAAATTATTAAAATCATTTTCATTTCTAGGCATCATACTTTCTAAAGCTTGGTCAAGAAAATAACTATTAAATAACTCTGATTGATGAGGTAAGAAAGATTTTTTTATTTCTTTTAACATCTCATCATATAAATAAATATGTTTAAAACGATATAAATCTTTTATTTTATTTTTAATTTGGTTAATTTCAAATGTAGCTAATTCATCATTAAATGTATTATAATCAAGTTCATCTGGTGCTAAATTTTTATATTTATTTCCAGAAAAATATTTATCATTTAATTTAGCATTATCACATTTATAATTACATTCTTTAAAATCACATAAAGCCGGGCATATTATCTTTCCTTTTTTTATGTTTTCTAAAGTTGGAGGAACACATCCTTTATATTTTTCTATTTCTTCAGGAAACATATTTGCATTTAATAATAAAGGACAATCTAAAGCAACTTCTTTTAATCCTCTTTCAACTTCTTTAATTAATAAATATTTTAATTCACCTTTTTTATATAATAATTCATCTGTGGTTAATTCATTTTTTCTAGCGACTACATATCTATAAACACGAACTTTAGGAAATTTATTATCATCATTAATAGAATCTTTATGCACACACATACGAATTGCTCTTCCAATAACTTGTTCTACCTTGGGTATATTATAGAAAACATCAATAATATGCACTTCTTTACAATTTTTAAGTGTTACCCCTTCGTTCATAACACGTGAACCTAAACATAATTTAATATTTTTACCAGAAATATTATCAGAATTATTAAAAATATCTTTAATAATTTTTTGTTTATTTTCTGAAATATCTTCACCTGTTTCGTCTTGTGAACCAGTTATTAAAATAAAGATAGCTGGTTTAAAATCATTTCGTTTTTCTTTTTTAAATTCAGCAAATGTTTTTCCTGTTTTATAATCAATAGTTTCATCTTTAATATCATAATTTTTACCATCTTCTTGATATTCTAAATATCCATTTTGTTTTAAACATTCTGCAAACATTTCCATACCACCTGCACGAACTAAATTTGAATAAACAAAAGCAGTGGCAGGTCCTTTTTTATCTTCTACTAATTTATTTAATCTTTTAATTATTTTATAAAATTTAATTGAAAAATATCGTAAATATTTAAGTTTTAATATTTCGCCTGTAATATTTTTATTATTTGTTTCTATTATAAAATTATCTTCAATTGATTTAGAAAGTTTTCCATTAAATAACTTTTTATTAATTAATGAACGAATTTTACCTCCGTCTGAATTTAATTGAGATAAAATTGTTGTAATACCTTCTGTTGAATAATAACCATAAATATCATTTTTATCTTTATTTAAACCAGGGAAAACAAAGTTTGCTGCAGCCGATGAGGTTCTATCTAATGTATCATCTATATTTTCCTTTGTTTTTAAATAAACAGTATCTTGAAATGGTTCCATATAACATTTAATAACTGGAGTAAATAATAATCCATCAGAAATTTTACCTTTATCAACTCTTTTAGCAAAAGTATATGGAATATTACCACGATAAAAACTTATATAACCATTTGCTTTTTGTTTTAAATATTCTAAACCATCTGGTTTAAGTTTCATCATATAATTTTTTTCACTAGTAAATATTTTATCACGTTGTATTTTATCATTTTCAGGTCTTAAAAAATTTAATAAATCAATAATTTCGTCTGCCAAGTTAATCATAGGTGTTGCAGTTAATAATACTACTCTTAAATTTTGTGAATTTTTTATAATTTTTTTTAAAGCCTCACCGTATTCATTACCCGAGATATTATGTGCTTCATCAACTATTAATAAAGCATTATCCATATTTGTGATTCTATCAATAACTATTTCACGTTCATAATCACCTTCTAAATTTTTTTTATAACTAGATTTAATTTTATTATCATCTGATAATTTTTTTTCTACTATTTTTTCACCAAGTACTTTTTTATAAAATGTTTTATATGACATAATTTTATAATATTGTGATGCTGCATATAATCCAATTTTAAATTCACGGTCTTTTTCTGCTTTACTCATTTGATTTAAAATATTTTTATTTTTAAGATATGTTTCTCCAGTCCAAGTTAAAATTTCATTTTTAAAATTATCACGAGTATTTGGTCCTGGAACAATAACAAAAATTTTAGTATTATATTTTTTAACTTGTTCTTTAAATTGTTCTGCAATTAATATAGCAGAACCTGTTTTACCTGAGCCAGTTCCATGCATTAAAATAACTCCTTTATATGGAGTATTTGGACTTATAAAATTAGGAACAATGGCTTGTTGTTCTCTTGGTATAATTTCACCTTCTCTACAATTTTGCTCTCTATATTTTTGAACTTCTTCATAAGTTTCTAATTTTTTTCTTTCAGGAACTTTATGATAAAAAAATTCTCTTTTTTTAAAAATTTTAGATAATAGTTCTGGATCATTTGGATCAGGATAAGAAAAATCTTTTGATAAATTTATTTTCTTTCTAGATTTAATTTTTGACATACTTATTTATTATTAGATTATATTTTTAAATTTAGTTAAATAATAAAATATTATATAACTATTTTTAAACTCAAAATTTTATTTATTCGTTATTTAATAATTAAATTATATAGTTTATATAATGGAAAATTTAAGTAAAAGAAAATTTAATTCATTATATAGAAGAAAACTAGTAAATAAAATTAATAAATTAAAAGAGAAAAAAGAATTTATTACAATATTTAATATTATTCGACTCGAATTAGGTAAAGACATATCCGTAAATAAGAATGGTATTTTTTTTAATATTAATGCTTTATCAGATTATTGTATTGAACAAATAGATTTTTTTTTAAATAGTGTTTCAGAAACAGTAACAGAAAGTGAAACAAAAATTAAATATAAACCATATTTTGTTGATGATATGGAAAATATTAATAAATTAGGACCAAAATTAAGTAATCAAGAAAAATCAATAATAAAAAAATTTCAAAAAATTTAACTTCTTAACTTTTTAAAATAATTAGATATTATTGGCATTTTATCATTTTCCCAAGGAGACATACCAAAGGAATTGTTATTTATATAACTAATAATTTGAGCGTAATTTGAACCGTGCACTTGTATAAATGATTTATGTTCCAAAATGTAATTCTCTTTATTTTCAACTGTTAATATAGGTATTATTTTTTTAAAATTATTTTTATTAAATATATAAGGTATACAAGATATAAAATAGTCTAATTCAATATCATTGATTATATTTAAATTAATATTATCATTATTTTCAGTATAATTATAATATAAAATAATATTAGAAAATGAATATGTGAAATTTTTATTATTTTTTATATATGCTTTTCTATTAAATAAATGTAAATTATAAAAATTATTATTAAAATCTAATTTAATTGCATAATTTAATGGATAACCTAAAATAAAACTTTTTAATATTTTTTCTTTAATAGTATTAGTTTTTAAAATTTTTAAAAAATTTTGTTTTATACTATCAATCCATACTAAAAAATTAAAATCAATAATTTTTATTTTAATAATTATTTCTGCTAATTGATATAAAAATAATGTAATATATTCGTAATTAATAAAATAAGTGTCACACCATCGTTTTATTATTGCATCATTTAAAATTAAATTTTCTTTAATTTTTTTTTTTAAAATATTAATTTTAATTTCATCAAGTCCATTTTTTTTTTCTAATTTATCTGAATTAAATAATTTTTTTATTAAATTCCATTCTTCAATATTATCTTTAAAAAAATCAGGAATGTTATTTAAATCTGGTTTATAATATTTTTTAAAATTTAATATTTTATTATCAACTAATTCATCTACTTCTTTAATTATATCACTATTATTTATTATTTTAAAAAGTAATAAATTTTTATTATCATATTTAAATTTTTCTATTATGTTATGTAAAATAAATAGTTCTGAGTTTGGACTATTTGATGAATACCAAATATTATAAAAATTATCTATTTTTTCTTGTTTAATTAAATTATTAATACTATCAATAGTTTTAATTAATATTATTATTGATATAACTTCAAACATACAATTAAAACCAATTGCTGCAAATATAGTAAGATAATCATTATATTCAATTAATTTATTATTAATAATTTTTGATAATTCCAATATATTTTTATAAAGTTCTGTTTTAACATAATTTTTACTATTATAATCAACATTAAATATATTAGAATTATAATTTGTATCTACTAAAATTAAACGTTCCTGTAATATTTTAATTTCTTTATCAAAAACATTTGGTGGTATTAACAATTGTTTTAACTCGCTATATTGAATTATTTCATTATTTATATTTCGTATAATTAAATTTTCTTTTGGATGAATAATGTAAAATGTACCATTATAATCAGATAGTGCATTAATAAATTGTCCTGTATAAGTTCTATTTAAATATTCATTATGAATAATTTCATCAGAATAATATTTTTTATTCCAATAATTATCTTTATTAATAATATTATTTTCTATACTATATTGTTTTATTAAAATATTAATTATATTTTTTTTAAACATTTCTTTATTTTCTATTTCTTTTGAAATAATATTTGAATAAAAATTATTAGAACTAGAATTAAAATAATTTGGATTATAATCATTTAAAACTATATAATTATCATCAGAAGATAATAATTTTAAATACATTTGTGATAATTCTTCTTGTGTAATTTTATATTTAGGTTGAATTTTTTCACGACTACCTTTTGGGTAAACAAAATAAGCAATTCCATCTGAAACTCTACCAACACGACCTTTTCTTTGAATTCGTGATGCCTCTGCTATTTTTTCAATATTTAATTTTGTTAATCTAGTTTCAGGATTAAATGAATTTACTTTAGCATAACCAGTATCAACTATAAATTTTAATGTATTAATAGTAATAGATGCTTCGGCTACATTAGTTGCTACAATAATAGCTCTTTTATATATACCATCAGAAACTGAAAGGTCTTCAATATAATTTTCACTCCATTCTAAATAAACATTTTCTCTTTTATTTTTAATTGTATATATTTTAATATGAATTTTTTCAATAATATCTTTATAAAAACTATGTAATTGTGAATAATAAGGTAAAGCAATATTTCCTTGTGGTAATATTTCATTTAATTTTTTAATAGCTTTTTTAATTTCTTCTTGACCTGTTAAAAATAAAAGAATGTCACCAGTTGGATATTTTTGACATATATCTAATATAATTTTATAACTTTCTTCTTGAGTTAATATAGATGCTTCTTTCTCTGATAAATTTGATATTAATAAGTTTTCAGTATAAACTTCAGATACTATATATTGAGTAGTTTGACCAGGAGGAGAAATATGAAAACGTCTATCCATATATATTGTATCAGATATACATGTATTATCTATTAATAAATCTGATAATATTGGGTGTTGATATAAAGCAGCTTTAATCGGATATATTAAATCATCATTTATACATCTAAAATAAGAACGATATATTGGTTCATCTTCATTCATTGTAGCAGACATAATTATTAATCTCAATGAATTATTATAGAAACAAGATTGTCTAATTAAAGTTAAAATCATATCCATATTTGTGTTATGTTCATGTGATTCATCTAAAATAATAATATCATATTTATTTTTATATCCATAAATAAAATCTTCATCTCCTACATTATATATTTGTTCTTTCATCATAGGATTATTTTGTAATTCTTCATATAAAGTGCCATCGGTTAATATTTTTAATATCAAATGGGGACAATTATCTTTAATATGAGAATCCTCTGAATATTTCATTTGAACATAAAAATTATCAGTTTTTTCTTTTTCCATACTTTTTGGTATGACTCTAGCTATAGGCACACCTAATTCTTCAGAAATACGTTCTGCATTATTTTTAGTAGGTGGAATCCGTGGTTGTGTACATACAACTTTACCATTATTTATCATTTCATAAGCTTTAATAGCATACATTAATAATTTTGGAACTTGTGTTGATTTACCTACCCCTGTAGCACCAGTGACATATAAAACTCTATGATGAATATAACGATGAAAAAAATTTATTTGTGATATCCAATCCATCGCATAAAATGAATACCAATTCTGATCTTTACTAAATAATTCAAAGTAAAAATAATCTTTTTTTACTTTTGTTTTTTCATTTTCCCAACTAAGTTTTGGTAATTTAGAATATTGTTGATTTGTTAAATAATAATAAGCTAATTTCCATTTTTCATTTTTTTTCATTCTTGATTCCATTTTTTTATATATTTGTGATTTAACGGATATACTTTTCATATAATTATTTTTATCTGTTATATCTAAAACAACATTAAATTCAGATAATAATCCATTTTTAGTTAAAATTTCAAATATTAAATCAAGTTTTATTTTATTCCAATCTGAATTTATATTATTCATTTTTTCATTATATTGTATATCATTATTTATATTAAATTCTCTTTTTAAATTATTCCGTAAATTTAACCATGTAGTATAATCTTCAACACCTAAAAATTTTTTAAAAAATATTAATTCTTGTTCTAAACTAAAAGACACATAATGTGAATCATGAGAAACCCATTCATTATTATTATTTTTAAAATGAGTAATAGATTTAGCAATATTATATATATTTTTAAAACTTAAATTTGTGCCAGGATAATTATAAATAGTTTTATTTATTTTTTTTTTAGTATAACCATTATTATCTTCTTCTTTAATAAAATAATCACGTAAATATGTGTTTTCTAATAATGTTATTGTTTCATATAAAAAATTCCATATATGTTTTACATTAATTTTTACTAAATATTCTATAATATCAGATGCAGTAATTTTTGAAATTTTTATATTAATTGATTTAATATATTCTTTATCATCTTCCTCGTCAATATAATCAAATTCTTTAATTGATGGTGAAAAAGAAAATTTTTGAAAAACATTACTAATTTCTTTTTTTACTTCATTTTTTTGCGAATATTCATTTGTTAAAAATAATAATATTTGAGTCCATAAATTAATAGACAACAAATTATTTTCCATTTTTGTATATGTTGTTTGAATAAATTTTTCAAAATTTATTTTATCTTTTAAATCAATATCTTCATAACTTGAATATTTAAAAAAATTATCAAAGTTAATTTGGCGATTTAAATATTGAATAATATAAATATTACCCGTTGATACAGGTAAAGAATAAATTAACCATTTAATATGTTTAATTTCATCATATAATTTAATTTTAATTATATTATAAATATCACCAAAATATAATCCATAATAGTTATGTTGAGTAAAATTAAAAAATTCTTTAGGATTATTTAAATATTTTTTTAATGAGTCTAATCCATCCTTTGTTTTCATATATAATTTTGATTCTTTAAAAACTAACTTATTTTCATCATCTAAATCTTTATATAAAATAGGAACTATATTTATCCAATTAACATAATATTTTCCATTCATAATTTGAAGAGTTCTATTTAATCCTAAATAATTATGATGTATAATTTTATATATTAGTTTCATTTTTCCATCTTCTTCAAATAAATCAAGTGATGTTTTATCTAAAAGACCTATTGACATATTACTAAATTTAAATTCAAATTTTAATAGATCCATTCTATTTTTTTTTGATAAATCAGGTATTTTTGATTTTATAGGTGCATATAAATATTGATTCAAATCTATCATATTACTGGTATTGTTATCATCAATAAAAGGTAATAATAATAATATAATACCTTTAATATCCCGATAATCATTTTGAATCCATTGTTTATAATAATTATTATCTTTTTCATCAAAATTTAAATAATTTGAAATTTTTTCAATAATATTTTCAGTAAAAAGAAATAAAACTTCTGAATCTTGTGTATTTAAATTTGGAAATAATATATTAACTGTTTTTTTAATATTATTTGATAATGAATCATTAATAAATGTATATTTTTGTTCTTGAGTTTTAAAATAATTTAAAATTTTATCAAATGTTTTAAAATCTATTTTAATATCTTTGTTTATATCCATTATTATTATTCATAAAATAAATTTATTTTGATTTCCAATTAATTGGTTTAAATACCCAATAAGTATTATCAAATACCTCTGTTAATGCTCCTTTTGGATAAGATAATATATCTTCCTTATTTGGTTTTAAAACACCAAAATTTTTTACTATTCTTAAAATTAGTTTACATACAACTTGATGAGTAACTAAAACAATATTATCATTAGTTGTATTATGTATAGATATTATATATTTTAAAATATCTCTCACTCTTTTATAAACATTATTTTCATTTTCAGGATAACTAAATTCTTCCGGAGCAAACTTTTCATTATACTTTGCATCATAATTAAATAATTCTGCCAAATATTCAGGAAGTCTAATTTGATATGATTTTTTAGGAATAATATCTTCATAATTAATTTCACTTAATCCATATTCTAATTTTATTTTCAAATCGTGTTTTTTACAATAAGGATATACGGTTTGTAATGTTCTAATGTAAGGCGAACTATAAACATGTGATATTTCTACTTTTTCTAGTTCTTTAATTAATTTTGTAGCATTTTCCAATCCTTGTTTTGTTAGAGGTGAAAAAAATGTTGCATCTTGTGTTTTATCTTCATGTCTTAATATATATAATTTCATATTATATTAATTTATAAAATAAAAATAAAGTTTTTATTTAAAGATTATAAAAGTTTAAATTTAATGGTCGTAGACAAAACTTTATATGATAGATTAGAAATAGAACCGAACGCATCTCTGGAAGATATTAAGAAAAAAAGTAGAAAATTATTAGTTAAATGGCATCCTGATAAAAATCCAAATAATATGGAAGAAGCTACACAAAAATTTCAAGAAATTCAAGAAGCTTTAGAAATTCTTGGAGATCCAGAAAAGAGACAAATGTATGATAATATTGGAATGAATTATGTAAAAGGTGATTGTAATCCAGATACGAGTAATCCTTTTGGTGCAGGTTTTCCTTTTGGAGAAATGTTTTCTCAAAGCCAACGTAATCATCAACAAAAAGAAAATTTAATAGTTAAATTAAATGTTACATTAGAACAAATTTATAAACAAGAAACAGTAGAACTTACATATACTCATAAAGTATATTGTGTTAAATGTAATGGTGAAGGTTCAAAAGATAATACTAAATCAGAATGTAATGATTGTGATGGTAAAGGTCGTGTAATTAAGCTAATAAGAATGGGTCCAATGATTCAACAAATAGTTATCAATTGTGAAACTTGTAAAGGAAAAGGTAGTGTTATTTTAGAAAATAATAAATGTGAAGTATGTAATGGAAATGGTATTGTTACTAAAGAAAAGACTATATCAATACCTCTTAAAAATGGTTTTGGAAATGGAATTAAACTTCAAAAAGAGGGTAAGGGTCATTATTTCAAAAATCAAAAAACAGATTTAATAATAGTAATAAATGAAGAACCACATGATATTTTTAAACGGCGAGGAAATGATTTATTTGTTGAAGTTACATTAAAACTTTATCAAGCATTATTTGGATTTGATAAAATATTAGTTCATTTAGATGGAAAAAAATTACATTTACATTGTACGGGAAAAACTGATTTTAATTCAATAAAAAAAATTTCTCAAGAAGGTATGGTTGATTTACGAACGGGTGTTAAAGGAGACCTAATAATTAAATTTAATATTGAATTACCTACTATTACAAATGAAACATTAATAAAAGAATTAACTTTATTAAATAAAAATGAATCAATTGCTGAAAAAAATGTATTACAAGAAAAAGATTTAGTAAAGACATTATTGATTGACATTCAAGATACAGCTGATTCTGCTTCTGCATCTGCATCTGATTCTGATGAAAATAGTAGAGAACATACACAACAAATTCCAGATTGTAAAACACAATAAATATATTTAAAGATTTATAATTATTTATATATTAATGAATGATTTAAATTATAAATCTATTATTATTGAAGGTGATAAATCATTATTTTCATCTAAAGCTGCAATTGATAGACTTAAAAGAGATTTAAGAGAAGATAATAAAGAAAAATTAGCTATTAATAATTATTTAAATGAAGGGTGGACATATAAAATTATTTCTAATACGGATACTCAAATTAAAATAGAAATAATTAAAGAAGAAAAAGAAGAAAAAAAGGATGAAAAAGAAGAAAAAGAAGAAAAAAGAAAAATATTAAAAGAAAAATTAAAAATGGCGCGAATTAATAAATTATCACCAGCTCAAATAAAACAAAATTTAAAAAATAAAGTTCCCACTGATTTATTAGAATCATATTTAAAACTTAAAAAAGTTCAACTAAAAGTTCCTGTCCCTTCACCAGATATGGTTTTATCTAATCCAGAAGAATTTAAAAAAATTATTCATACAATGGTTCAATCATTTGGAATGTTTAATGGAACTAATAATCCAATTGTTAACTATTATAGATTATTAGCTAAACATTTAGATTTACCAACAACATTTATTCCTCCAAAACAAACAACCGATAAACCAAACGAGCAAACAAATGATTTCATTGAAATGTTAAGAAAACAAAGAGAAAATAATAAAGATACAGTAGATGATGAAATGAAAGAAATCTATAAATCGTTAGGTGTTAATACAGAAGAAAATAAAACACCGGATGACGAAATGAAAGAAATCTATAAATCGTTAGGTGTTAATATGGAAGAAAAAAAAGAAGTTATAGTAGATGATGAAATGAAAGAAATCTATAAATCATTAGGTATTAATACAGAAGAAAAAAAAGAAGTTATAGTAGATGATGAAATGAAAGAAATTTATAAATCATTAGGTATTAATACAGAAGAAAAAAAAGAAGTTATAGTAGATGATGAATGGCTAAAACTATAAATATATTTAAGTAAAAATAATACATAAATATATTTTAGTTTAAAAATAATATATAAATATATATATATATGCTCAAAACTAATTTAAGTGATATTTTTAGTGATTTAAATAGCGAAACTTCTGTTATTTTACCAAAATCTATTAAAATTAAAAATATAAATTCTGTAGATACTGTTGCAAATACTACTTCTAGCTTTATACCACAAAAAGGAGCCTATTCAGATGCAACCTCTAGTTTTATGCCACAAAAAGGAGGGTATTCAGATGCAACATCTAGTTTTATGCCACAAAAAGGAGGCTATTTAAATGGTACTAAAAATAAAGATATTCAGCAATTAATATCAATGTTATCAGCTACTAGTGATGATAATTATACTGCTAATTCTACTGATAATACAGAACAATTAAAAGATAAATTATTTAATATAATACAAAGTGGTGGTTCTCCACCACCGGAAGAAATTAAAACAATATTAATGCATATAGAAGGTTATAAAAATGCTTTAATAAGTACTGATAACGCTACTACTTTATCCCAATTAAAACAAAAAATATACGATGCCATTACACCCTTAAATGAGACGTTGGCTTTGACATTTTTACAAGAGTTTGCAAAAATATATATTACATCAAATTTGACACATGATTTAATTACAAAACCGTATTTATTATATTTATTAAATATGATAAAATATGTTAAATTTGTAGCAAATAACAAGGGAAAGTCATATCAAAATGAATTAATAAATTCTATATTTCAATCTTTAGGAGAAATAATCAATAGAAGTAATCCTATTAATATGGATATGCTTTATGAAAATCATAAAAAACAAGAAGATAATATTAAAAAAATAAAGTTATATGATTATTATAATTCATATTTTCTAACAAATTTTAAGAAATTACAAGATTATAATAGTAAAGAAACTGACGAATATACAGCTCTGCCTATACCTAGACTTAGTTAGGAATCTCCACCTAAATAACCACTTCCATAATTTAAATAATATAAATTATTAATTTTATTCTTCATAATTTTCTTCATCATTTGTTTCGTAATTTTCTTTATTATTTGTTTTATTATCTGTTTTATCATCTGTTTCATTATCATTTTATTCATCATTTTCTTCATCATTTGTTTCTAATTCATTTAAAATAGCATCCGCTTTGATAATACCTTTAATAAATTGTTGTGCTAACTCTTTATTATTCTCTATTTCGTTTTCTAATTGTTTACTTTATTTGTGTTGTTTAAGTATTGTTAATAAAAAAATTTCTATTCTCATAATAATTAGAATTAGTTACTTAACTTAGTTTCTCTTGTGCTGCTTTTCTTACGCGCTTAAAAGCAGCTGCTTCTTTTCTTGCTGTATCAGCTTCTTCAATATACTGTTTATATGGTTCTGCTTTTTTTTCTGCTTCACATGCTCTTGATTTTGCAGCATTTTCTGCAATTTGTGCAGCTTCCAACACTTTTTCAATCTCTTCTATGGGTTTAGTTTTCATTATTTCTTCTAGTACAAGCGGAAGTGGTGAATCATTTAGATATGGATGTTTAAATTCCCTAAGTAATGTAAACCACTTAGCTATGTCTTCATTTGTTTTTCCAATAAAAGATGGAATTTCTATACCTAGCTCTTTAACACTAGGTTTATAACATCCTCTGCATCCATGAGAATAATAATCATGAGGATTACAATCACAGTAGGGTGGTTGTTCATCATTCTTCCACTCCTTATAACACATATCACTAGTTTTTTTTGCGCGTTCTGCTCCTTCCATAATCAAAAGAGGTTTTAATGAAATATTATAATGATATTATTAAATACTTAATTTTTCAATTTTTTTATAAATAAATATAATATGAACGATAATAAATGTTATTCAGAAGAATTTATTAAATTATTACAAAATTCATATAATGAATTCTGTAAAGTAATTTTTTAAAATAGTAAAAATTTTTATAAAATATATGATTCTATATTTACTTATGAATAACCATATAAACAAACTTAAATCACGAGATTTCTAATTATGGTAATACATATGGTTTTGAATGGAATTTATGGGAAAAAAAATATTTATATATTTTTAGTAATAATTTATTATGTGATCTAGAAGATATAAAAAAAATTAATAATCAATTTAAAAATTTAAAGTGGTATAATATAAATATAAAGGATATCAAAAAGTGTAATCAAAATTAAATATTACCAATTTTTTTTCTAAGATATTTTTTAATAATAGTATAATTTATATCATCTCTTAAATCATACCAATTAGCTCTACTATATTTAACAAATAATCTTAACATATCATAAATATATACTTTGCCTTTATTGCTATTTAAAAAGGTTGAATGTTTTTTTAGATGTTTAAAATCTGGATATTCTTTAATCCATTTTAATACTTTTTTGTAAAAAAAATTGGTAACATCTGATTGTAAATTTGGATCATCTCCAACATCTTGATATGGTGTAGGTATTGTATATGGTGCTTGAATTGGAACAGAGTAAAGTCTTTTTTCATCACCTTCTCCTCTTACTACAGTTAATTGATTGGGATGAGGGAAAAAATTTTGATTATCAGTATGATAACTATAATTAAGATTCATATTTATTACTTAGAAAATTTTTTACATCTTCGCAAATATTTAGATAAAAATTATCTTTATTATTTTTTCGAAACCATTTATTTATAAACGAAGATAATTTATTATCATCAATTTTATAATTTGATATTTGTGAATGATTTGTTGCATCACTATTAAAAATAAGTTTAAAGATTTTTATTAAAGAATTATTTGTTTTTTTTAAATCATCATAATAAATTCTTGTATATATATTTACTAATCTATAAATAGTATATTCAGATGTATCATTAAATAATAATTTTTTAATTAAATCAATTAATTCATCATATGTATCAATATCATAAATATTTAAAATATCTGTTAAAGGTAAAGATAAATCAGGTATTTCCATTAATTGTGAATATGTTCTATTTGATTTAATTAATTGTTTACTATTACTATCTATAGTTTCTTTTAAATTTGAATTTTTAATAAAAAATTGGGTAGGATACTTAATACTATCATCAGTAATATAACTTTCTCTTAAACTATTTGGTAATATTAAACTTTTATTACTTTTAATAACATCTCCAATAATTTTAATTTTTCTATCATCACTAAATCTTTTCATTATTATTATATTATAAAAAAAATGAAAATAAATCATTTATAAAGATATTTATTTATAACAATAATGTCTAATTTAGAAGAAGAAGTAGAAGTACCATCAGATGCGGCTTCTCAGTCTGATTCAGAATCATCAGAAGGGTCAAATGTTTCTACATCATCAGATGATATATATCATCATACTGAAAATTTAGATTTAACAAACAAATTATTAAATAAATATAATATAATTAATGAAATTGGTAAAGGTGCAGATGCTATTGTTTGGTTAGCATATAATGTAGAAGATAATAAATTTTATGCAATAAAAGTAAATGAACCAAATGAATACAAAAAAGGTTTAGAAGAATTTAAATTTTTAAAAAAATTACCAAAAATACAAGTATTTAATCAATTAAAAGATAATTTTACCGAACAAAGAGAAAATAAAAAATATGCATGTGGTGTATTTGAATTACAAACTGGTAATTTAGATTCATTACTCCGTAAAAGTGAACTTGAAAATGGTCTTCCTGTAAAAATAGTTAAAAAAATAATGATACAATTATTTCAAGCAATTAAATTTTTACATCAAAAATTACATGTTTATCACGCCGATATTAAAACAGATAATATATTATTAAAAGGTCTAAATAATTTTGACAAAAAAATAATAGAACAATATACATTACACAATTTTAAAGAAAAATATTTAGAATTAAAAAAAGAATATTTAGTAGGAGATAAAAAGATTTTAAATTTAGATGAAAAAAAAAAAATTAGAGAAATAGTTCATAAAAATATATGTGAAAAAATAGAATATCCTGAAAAATTAGAAAAATATAAAATTAATCAAAATTTTATTTCAAATTGTAATGTAACATTATCTGATTTTGGAGCATATTGTAAAGAAAATGAACATTATGAATCAGAATTTGGCACTAGATATTATAGAGCACCAGAAATAATATTAATGGGTAAATCATCATATGCAGTTGATATATGGGCTTCTGGTTGTGTATTTTATGAATTATTAACTGGTCGTTTATTATTTGACCCTGAAAAGGATTCTAAACATTCACGTGATGAATATCATTTATGGTGGATAAATTCGTTTTGTGGTGATTTTTCAATTAAATTTTTAAAGAAAACAAAATACTGGAAAAAATATTTTGATAGTTCTGGAAAATTATTAAATATGAAATCGCCATTAAATAATGAAAATTTAATAAAAAAATTACTTCAAAAATACAATGTTCTTGAAGATATTGATCTTATAGTAGATCTTTTAAAAGGAATGTTAGAAATTTCTCCCATGAAGAGGTTTGATATTGATAAATGTTTAAAACATCCATTTTTTAATTAATTATTTTTAAAAAAATAAATAAATAAAAACTTCAAAAATAGTAAAGAAGAGAGATAAAACTTATATCTTTCTTCTAAACTTTTTTTTATCATTTAATACTACCTCAAGAGCAGTAAAGAAGAGAGATAAAACTTATATCTTTCTTCTAAACTTTTTTTTATCATTTAATACTACACCAAGAGCAGTAAAGATGGAGATAAAACTTATAGCTTTATTCCAAACTTTTTTTTATCATTTAATACTACCCCAAGAGCAGCGACCATCAACATTATTTGATTCAGAAGAATCTGTTTCATACCTAGGCCAGTATTGAGAAGAAACGGTTTCCCCCCACACAGACACATATGAACCTTTTTGTTCTCTCAAAGACTGTATGCGTTTTTTAACAGTCTTATCACTTAATTCTCTTCTTTTATCAAGTGCTTTACCATTTCCATACGATGGTTGTGGCATTGGATAGTAAAATTTTATTTTGGAATATATAAACTCTTAATTATTCAATTTTTTTATAAATCAAGAGAATTTGATTTTTTATTAGTTTCTTCATCAGAATCTAGTTGATTATCATTTTTAGATTTATATATAAATCCTTGCCATCCCTTATCTTTAATCATATTAATACCTGCTTTTTCAAATACATCAAAACCTTGTTTAATAAAGTCATTTCTACTGAGAGGTTTAAGTGTATTATCAGAAACACTATGAATCCAATCACGATATACTTGCCATACATTAACAAATGCATGGATAGTCTTATTTTCAAGATCAATTTCAACATATTCAGCAATAAATTTATTAATAGTATCACTTTCATTACGATACAAATTAGTAGATATTTGAATTTCTTTAGGTTCAGGAATACCTTTTGGTAAGTATTTATATTCTGAAATATATAAATATACTAAATAACTTGCAAAATAAGGAGCCCATTGACTAATTTCACGTTTAAGCATTGGGTCAATAGGAAATTCATTTGGTTTCTTAGGATTTGGATTAGAAACAAAACGAGAAAGGAATTCAACAACTTTAAGACGTCTCCATGTGCCTTCATCTTGTGCTGTAACAGTAGGTAATTTATTACAACACAAGAACCATTTTACTTGAAATTTAACTTCAAAAGGTTCTCGATACATGGGACGAACCATAAATTTATCATTACCTGTTAATTCTTTTAAAATACCAACATTAACTTGTTCTTTTTCATCAGTTTCTTGGAAAATAGCACAACGTTTACTTTTTAATCTAGCTAATTCTGGAGAAGCTTGATTAGAAGCATTACGTTGTCTTGTTACTATTGTAATTGGACAAGCAGCGATATATTCACCTAATGCCCGACTAAGTAAATCAAATGTAAGTGATTTACCATTAGAACCAACACCAGTTGAAATGCGAAAATTTTCTTCTTTAGATGCATCACCACTTACACAAGAACATAAAGATAAGAGAAAATATTTACGAACATTATCATTTGGAAGAATTTGTTTGAAGAATCCATCAATTTTATCAAAATAAGATTTAAAAGTTTTATTTTTAAGATCATATTTTATATAATCTACTTTAGTTGAAAGTGAAATATAATCATCTGGTTTACCAGCTCTAAATTCTTCTTTTTCAAGATCATATACTCCATTTTCAAAACCAATTAAATGTATATTAATTTCATCTAATTTTTGTTCAAAATCATCTTCATAGAATAAACATTTAGCTTCTTCCATAATTTGTTTTTTAAAGGTAATATTTAATAATCTATCACAAATTTTTTGAGTTCTACTTGCTTTATTTTGTGCATCTTCTTTTTCAGAACCACTTAATTTTATAGCTTTAAAATTGAGTTCTCCAGCAAGTCTTAAAAAATCATTACCAAAATCTTCACTAATTAATCTCATTAAAGATGTACCATTTTCAGATAAATGCCATCTATGATGTCTAAATTCATACCAAACATTATTTCTAGTTGATATACATACAAAACGATCACTATATTTATTATGAAGTGCTTTAGCAATATAATATGTATTAATATCTAAACTTTTAGTTAAAAAGTTTTCATATTCTGAAGCAAGAAACTTTTTAAATTCTTCTGGATTATCTTCTTTTGCCCAGTGAACGAGCGAACGAATAGTTAAACCTTCTGTATGCATACCAGTCCAGCGTTCTTCACATTCACCTTCTTTATATTTTTGTGGATTTCTTTGTGAAAATTCAATCCAATCATCTAATAAACTTCTATCAATATTATGAAGAGCCCATCCAACACGCATCCAATCATTATAATTAGAAGCACGTTTATCACTTAATAGTCCAAGTAAAATTTTAGCTTTTTCAATATCTTGTTTTTTCATTTCTGGAAGATTTTCATAATCTTCTTCAATAGATGTTTTTTTATTAAATCCAAGTTCTTCAAATTCATCATCAATAATTTTATCCGTATAATTTTCAGAATATGGTGCAGAATTTTCAGCACACCAACCTTTTTGTTGAATAGAAAACATTTTAATTTTCTTTTTTTGATCACCTAAAGAAGCAATACCTTGGTCTAATACTTCATCATTAGTAAGAGTAAGAACTTTAGTTACCTTATATACAAGACCATCATTTTTACGACATCCATACATTAACCAGGCATTAGTATTAATAATAGATTTATCAAAAATTTCATTTACATCTTTAGTAAATTTTTGAAATATTTCTAATTCTTCTGCATTTTTAACAACATATTCGCGAATTAAATGTCTAACTTTAGAAGAAGTGCATATTTCATGAAACATTCCATGAAAACCATCACGAATTGTTAATTCTTTTTCTTTTACATTACTTTTTTCAAAAATACAAACTTTTAATTCAGATTCATTTACATCCAAGTATTTTTTAATAGCTTCTTTATAAAAATCACATATATCTATAATCATACTATCATCGTAAAGTCGTCCAGATGTATAATCTGATTTTAATATTTCTAAATCTATATCAAAAATAATTGGTCCATATTCTTTTGGCATCTCTGCAATATGAAATTCAAGACCATATTCAGTAGCTTCAGCTAAAGCAGAAATTAAATTTTTACATTGACTCTTATTCAAACTAAATTTACCTTTATTTCCACCCATTGATACATGGGTAATTTTGGTTTTTTGACCAAACGGTATTCTACCTTCTTCTAATATACTATTTACTTTAGCTACATATTTAGCTACTTTATTAGGATTTAATTTAAGTTCGGACATTAATTATAATAAAGAAAGATTTTTTTAAATATTTTTTTCAACTTTTTTAAGTCATATAATTACCTCATAGAATAGTGATGATATACATCATAAAAAATATTTATTTATATATATTTTATATTTTTACATCATACCATCTAAGTTAAAAATCATTTTAAAAATATAATAGTAATTAACATTAATGAGTAATAATAAAACTATAATGCGAATAGTTCAAGATATTTATGATTTTAATAAAAATAAACCAGATGGTATATATTTATCAATAGACAAAAAAAATTTAATGAAACAACATGCTTTAATAATTGGTCCTAAAGATACTCCATATTTTGGTGGTTTCTTTTTTTTTGAAATAATATATCCAGAAAACTATCCAACAAATTCACCTCAAGTAACTTTATTAACAATTGAAAAAAATGTTAGATTTAATCCAAATTTATATGAATGTGGAAAAGTATGTTTATCTATTTTAGGAACTTGGTCTGGTCCATCTTGGTCGTCAGTTATGAATATTAGATTAGTTTTACAATCTATACAATCATTATTATGTTCATTTCCAATTCAAAATGAACCAGGATTTGAAAATACAAAAGAAAATGAAATTACATCTATAGAATATAATCAATATTTAATTTACAATACATATCGTATAGCAATTATAGAAGTATTAAAAAATAAATTTAATGTATCAGCATTATTTAAAAAAGAAATAGAGGAAGAATTTAATAATAATAAATCTAAATTAAGTGATGATTTATTATCATATAAACAAATATTAGGTAATTCAACAGTAGAAAGCAGAATATATTTTATGAAAAAAACAAAACTTAATTTTATTTCAATAAGTGATGAATTTAATTGTATACTTGATAAAAAATTGAATTAAATTATTTAAAAACATTATCTTATTATAATTAATGTCAAAAAAAGCATCAGTAATAAAACTTTCTAAAAAATTAAAAAAAGAAGATGATGAAATAGAAGAATCTGAAATTGATGAAACTGATAAAATAGATGATGATGTAGAATTTAATGATGATTCAGATAATTTTGATGAAGAAGAAGATAATGAACTAGATTTAGAAATAAACAATGATGAAGATAATAAATTATGTGATATTGATAATGAATATTATGATGATGATAATGAAATTGAAGCTCAACCAGATATAAACATTCTATATACTAAAAAAGAAGAAAGACAATCTTTAAATAAATTAACTA
>Ga0214923_10001767_pt1 | contig 30051 bp, 22 predicted proteins | sample LL1510_MetaG_FD_177993 | JGI IMG/M metagenome (GOLD analysis project Ga0214923, IMG submission 177993) | Freshwater microbial communities from Lake Lanier, Atlanta, Georgia, United States - LL-1510 | ecosystem: Environmental > Aquatic > Freshwater > Lake | place: USA: Georgia | collected...
TGGTGGTGGGGGTGGTGGTGGTGGTGGTGGTGGTAGCGACTCATTTAAAAAGAAGAAAAGCGGCGATTCGGGTGGTTTGATGCATGGACCTGCCAATTTAATGAAAACAAAGTCTGTAATAAATGATGCGGATATACTTACAATCATGGATGGATTGGTGGAAACAAGTGGTAGAATTATTATATGCACTGCAAATGACCCAAGTAAGATTGGTGAACCATTTAAAAGACCTGGCAGATTAGATGAACATATCGAGTTTACAAAATGTACAAGAACGATGGTAATACAGTTGCTTGAGTTATTTTACTCTACGATGCTAAGTGTGGAACAGAAGGAGAAAATAAATAATATGGAAAATAATCTTCATCATAAATATTCTCCTGCGGAAATAAACAAATTCTGTTTTAATAATATCGAAAATATTGATGCTGTTATTAGTGAAATTTTGGAGTGAAGATGAAGTGAATATGGAAGATAATAATTTTAATTTAATAGTAACATGGGTTATTATTAAATTATATATTTTGTATATTTGGTATATTTCGCACAATTGTCGTATGATGCACTATAAAATTATATATTTTTTACCTTGGTAAACTTAATTTTTCTGCTATTGGATTTTCTTTTTTTTGTTTTATTTTTATTAGATTTTCTATTATTTTTTGTTTTATTATTATTATTATTATTATCATTATTATTATCATTATTATTTCCACCAGCTTCGACTTCCAAATCACCAGGATGTTTAAAATTATTAAGTAGTGTTTTCACATTTTCACTTTTGGTACTTTGTTCAAGAGCCTTTATAACCGTTGAAATAATATGCATTTTTATTTCTTCATCATTAAAAGCATCTTCAGTTGGTGGTGGTTTGTCAGCGTACATTTTTAACTCTTTAGCGTCACGTGTACCGACAAATTCATTTGCTTCTCGTGTTTCTGTAGAATTAGGTGCATCCTTTTGTAATATTGTAAGATTTGCGTAAAACTTGTCTATTTTTTCTTTATTTTCCTCCAGCTGGGTTTTAAGTGTTTTTACTAATGCAGTTAATATTTTTTTTACAATAGGTATAAGTGTATCAATAAATTGTTCATAGTTTTTTTCAATAATTGTAGATATTTTGGCATTAAAATCATCTTGGCTTGCATCGTTAATCTTGGTTAACTCGGTTAAAGTTTCTTCATTTATTTGTTCTCCTACTTTTCCTGCTTCTTCTTTAATTTTTTCATTAGCACTACGTATCGATTCTTGTTCAGTGTTAGCTCTCAAAATTACAAGTTTTTGTAGGTCTGATAATAAGGTTTTGGTATCAGAAATAAGTTTAGTTGTCTCTGGTGAAACAGCAGGAGCATCCTGAGAAGAAGAATCAGACTCAACCGTAGACTGAGAAGTATCACTAGCAGCAGCAGGAGGAGGAGCAACATCAACAGACTGAGAAGTATCACTAGCAGCAGGCTTAGAAGCATCATCAGTAGACTGAGAAGAAGTAGCAGCAGCACCAGGCTGAGTAGGACTAGCAGACTGAGGTGGAGCAACATCAACAGGCTTAGAAGCATCAGCAGTAGACCGAGAAGAAGTAGCAGCAGCAAGCTGAGGATCAACAACAACAGCAGACTGAGAAGTATTAACCGCAGGCTGAGAAGTATTAACCGCAGGCTGAGCAGGAGCAGCAGACTGAGAAGGAGCAACAACAGGAGCAGGCTGAACAGGCTGAACATCGCCACCGCCACCTTCTTCACCATTCGTTATTTGTTGAAAATTACCTGGTTGACTACCGTAATCTTGTATCATTTGAGAGTTCATACATGATGCAATTAGATCATTTAATTTAAGAGTAACGGTAACAACTAAGTCTTCACCGTTACATATAATGTTTGTGTTATTTCCACACGAGTCGCCACCGATACCACTACCACTACCGCTACCCATTCCTGAAGAATAAGAACTCCCCATAGAACCTTTATTAAAAAAATTTGATAAAAAATTAGAACCAACTCCCATTCCAGAACCATACCCCGTTCCCGGTTGAACACCCGATTTCACAAGACTAGTCGACGATGATGCAACAACAGTCGGGTCTGGTTCATCGGGGTCATACTCTCTTTCTGCTGTGTCTAAGTTAGAAATAAAATCACTTTTTGCCTTATCAGTCAATATCTGTTGTTTTTGTAATAAATCAATGGTATCTCTAATAATTTGTTTGGCTTTGTTTATATCTTCTGCACCCCCATATTGAACCCCAATATCACCACCGCCATAAAGTAAATCATCATCATTTAATTCTTCTATCTTTGCTTTTTCCTGAGATATGATTTCTTTACTTAGATCCCTTTTTCTATCTGATATATTCTTAACTTCTGGTTGCGATAATGCTCTAAGTAATAAATCCATGCTTTTTACAGGGTTATTGGGTACTAAGTCTAATGCAAAAACTAATTTAGTAGCTGTTCGAATGGGGATACCATTATTATCAACAAATGTTCCTTCTTTAACTTTCTGGTTATATAGTCTTTGTACATATTGTATCGCGCCTTTTCTATTGATAATTTTACCATTTTTAATGTAATTTTTAACAAACTGACTCTTTATAAGATTTAACTCAGTCTGAAAATCTTTTTTTCTAATTTCAGCATTAGAAGCCGCAATTTTTACTGATGTTTTTTTACAGTCATTTGAATCATTAAGACCATTGGTTTCCATTATTTTTATTAATTTTTTTAATATGTCGTCAGGATTATCGTCTCTAAACTCTTTTAATTCTTTTATAACTTCGCTAAAGTTAGGAGGAACAAACACTTTTTCTAAAGTCATATAGGAAGGAAGACTATACTGAGGTAGTTTGTTATCCTTACCTATATCTGCCTTGGTAGAGAATGGATTAAGTTTATTTAAACCGGTTGATATGTTTTCTTTGACGCGACTAACAAAAGGGAGTACATATCCATTGGGTAGTATAGGTATTACAGTATCATTACAAGAAAACACAAATTTCCCATTAAGACCCATTTTTACCTTATTATTAAAAGAATTCGATATATTACTATTATATGGTGTAAAACTATATGTTTCATCATTATATTTAAACGGGAGAAATTTAATACCACGCATGTTGGTTACGCTAAGAAATTCTTCAGGAGTTAACTTTAAAGTTTGACTTTCGAATGTGTTTCTTATATCTTTATACGTTTCATAATAATCAGTCATATTCATTGCTTTATCAGAACCATCTTTATTTAAAGGTTTGCCTGGTTTAAATCCACAAACAATAGCATAAACTATCTCATTACCGTATACAAATCGAATAGCATCTCCTACTTGAATATCAACTGACGATTCATCATCCATTTCTCGCGTTTCGCCTGTTTCACCAACCGCTCCTCCTTGTTGAAGGTGAATTTTATGTATTCTAACTACCATATCGTTTATTCCGGTTCCCGGTAAATAAATATCCATCGGAATCATAAGGTTATAATCTTCAGATTTGAAGAATCCACCACCGCCGCCGGTTTGATATTCGACACCAATTTCACTACCATCACCACCTGTTGAAACTTCAACCGGGACAGTTGTGTTACCTGTGTTATCTATGTTAGCCAGGTTACCTGGTCCTTGTGCGGTTAGTGGTTTTTGTCGGTCATTGTCACGACCACCCATATTTTGAGGATCAATAGCAACTGCATTGGTAGGTTTACCGTTTTCATCAGCACCTATTGCAAGTAGATTACTTTTTTCTGGAATCACTGTACCTGTTTTAGCGTTTTTCATATATTCGATGATTCTTGCATACTCATCTACAATCTGATCGTCGCTTACGCTTGATAAACCTGTTTTTGTATGTATACGCATAAGAGCATTAAGAAAATTTCTTCTAAAAATTTTAATATTATCGCGTTTGAAAATATCGGAAAAAATTTTAATTTTATTATTTGCATCTTTTACACTTTGGGAAAGTTCTGTCATATCTTTTGATGAAACTTTTGATGTTCCCGCGATAAGTTTACTACTTTTCTCTCCGGCAGTTGTAACTAAGGACATCATATTATTATACATTTTTGTGTATCTGTTATCATTTGATTCATCCATATTTTTCAAATAGTAGTATATTACTTTCCTGGCGATGTAGTTTAACTGAGCTATTTTAGAAAAATATTTGTCACTTTTCATCTCTAGAGCCCTCATCATATCATCGTACTGAAACATGACATCGTGCACCTTTATTGGTGTTTTTATATAGTTTTTAATAGTCATATTAAGAAATTCGCAAAAAAAATTCCTATAAAAAATATTTGCCTCTCCGATGGAATCAGGTGGAGAAATATTATCTATTTCAAATTCAAGCTTTACTGCATCGGATGGAATTTCTTTTATCCCAAAAGGTATATTTATATTTTTAAATACAACACTAAACCATTGATTTTTTTTTAACAACATTATCGTAGAGTCACTGGTATCAATTAAAGCAGTGCTAGGTTGACCTGGAGTTTGTTTCTCATGCGTTTTTTTTATAACTCTTGTTATTTTACCAGTTTTTGTATCCCTATCAACTTTATATTCGTTTAAGTTAAAATCAAATTGCATATAATGCTGAAAGTCGCTATCAAAGTATCTTTTCTTTTTTTCAGTGTTCATGTAGTTACTGTCGGAAACTAATCCATTTATCTCGTGTCCTTTTTCGTCAGTATTCTGTACATCTCTACTAAAACGAGTTTTATATATTTGGAACGGAGAACCTTCGGTACCTGGTTTTATTTTTTCGCCAACATATGCTATATACTTGTCAATATATTTATCTTTTCCGAATGTCTTAGTTTTTAGTTTTTGTACAATATTTTCGTGAGTAACACCTTCGTCGGAATCTGCAAAAGGACCCGTCCTTGGGGAATTGGGGTTTCTAGGAACAGGAACAGTAACAACTTTAGGATTACCATTTTCATCATAAACAGTATTACCTTTTTTATCTTTAACAGTTTTGGTTTCAGTGTCAATTTCACCTTCACTTTTATATTTAAACGGCGACCCGTCTATAATAGCTTTATTGGTCGCTATACGTATATCTTCTCTAAGTTCATTTAATGAAGCAAAATATATTCCATCACTTTCTCTACTTGTCTGACCCGCAAGTAAATAAGGAGATATAATACACTCTGTTCCTAGAAGGTTGTCAAAAATACTTGCATCTTTAAAATATAACCGTATATGTATTTTATTATTACAGTAATAGTCGACAGTTTTGCTATTTCTAGCATTTTGAAAAAACTTTGTGTCGGCAAGACTAGGCATTTGAAGATTAAATACTAAGTCATAAGTATCTATACTACTGGTATCAACTACATTAGTTGCTACTTTCTGAAAATCAGTACTTTGTGGGCTACTATCCGCTGTAAACTTAGTTTCATCAAATAATCCAGAAAACCACCCTTCATTAAAAAACCTACGAGTATTTGTAATTGCTTTTTGTATACTAGTCATATTACTTGTTTACAATCTATATAATAAATATATATTATTTCTATATTTTTAATTTTATGCTTTATTTAATTATTAAACTAAAATAAACATTTTGATTTATATAAAATATATTTAGTATAATAATAATATATCAATACATAAAATAAAAAAATGTCACAGTCATGTGATTTTCCGATAAATATAGACACAACAGAGAAAAACGAAAACTGTAATATGTACTGTGACTACAAGTACGAGTACAATGACAGTTCATGCGTAGTGTATAATATGGGTCAAATGTTAAGAATAAAGTACGACCTAAAATCTGACGGAACAGTTCCACAAGCATTTCTAAATAAAAAAAAATATAATGTTTCTGACATATACATATTTCAACCTTCTATAAATACATATAAAGGAGTAAGAGCAGATATTGAAGTTATAATAACTCACCAAGGCGATAATAAAGAGGAGATGATGATATCATTACCATTTATAGTAGCCGCCGGTTCATCGCCATCATCATCTAACACAAAGTCAGGAGGAATAGTTTTAGACAATATTATTAATGAATTTACAAAACAAAGTGCAGGAAGGTCTGCAAACTTAAATGAAGGCTACCAGATTAATATAAATAATTTTAATTTAAATAACTTTATACCAAATACCCCTTATTATTTTTTCCGCGTAGATACAGCTTCATGTAAGCAAAGTAATATCGCATTTGACATGTTAAAGAGTGGACAAATAATAAGTCAAACAGCGGTTGACAAACTAAATGCAGCACTAGGAAAGACAAGGCTTCAAAAATATCCCGCCGTAACAAAACAAACATTATACATTAACTCGAATGGTCCCAACTTTCAAGGGAGAGCAACAGATGATAAAATATACATAGACTGTCAACCTACCGGCGAAGAAGGGAAAGAACTATACAAAAAAAGAAAAGATGATATTGGTAGTGAGTCGCGTTCACATGGTATCAAACTAATTAATTCTTTAATGGAGTCGGGCTCGGTTCAATTTATTTTAGCAATAGTATTGGGAATTGTTGTATTAAGTATAGGAAAAAGGGCATTTACAAGATCATAGTTCGTGTAATAAAAAATAACATCTACATATCACATCTACATATCACATCTACAAATTAGATATTTTATTACTATGCTAACCAAACAGTAATAAAATAAAAATAAAATAAGAATGCGCGGCATACTACTACTCTAGATATACAAATCCCAGTTAGTTGATACTTACAGCATCATGCAAGTCATTCAAAATAGGAGTAAATGATTTGGGACCCATAGCCGGTCCAGGTTGTAAAGGAGCCATTCTTTGAACAACTTCCTCTTCTAATGTAACCGGGAACTGGTTAAAAGCAGATAACTGCTGACTTTTAAGATTTTCACTAGGCAGGAATTTGGTCATAGCTAGGGAACCGGTGGAGATACTAGAACGCTTAAACAGGAGATAAATGGCGAAAATTCCGACAAGTGTAACAAGTGGGTGAAGATTTACAGCCATAAGAGCGAATAACCCGATAATAATAACGTATCCGAGAGTAGAGTCGACAATATTCGCTAATGGTTCAGGTGTCTGTATATTAAAAATAATATAAATAACAAAAATAACAAGTAGCAAAGATTGACCGTTCATTAGTTTATTGACAGTATCATTTTTTTTCAACATTTTCCGTATATCATAATATTATATTTTTTATTTATGGAATATTTTAGAATAATTTTAGAATAATTTTGATTAACTTCAAATAATTTTGAAATAAGTTAAAATTGAAAACGGCTAAATAACAATATCAATATAAGTAAACAACGTACTTTACCTTTAAAAATAAACAAAGCATAGTAAACCATCCATCATGAGTAAAAACGCATCTTTGTCCCTTTCAACTATTACTTCGACTGACAAAAACGACAACAACTACTCTACGTATTTGGGCGAAAAAGGATATTCCATTTTTAAAGAATGTTTGTCGGTGGAAGAACAGCATTTTATAAGAACGGAGCTAACAGTAAAGCCATTTATTCCTAAATCACCGATACAACCCAATCCATTCCCTGTATATTTAGAATCCCCGCTTAAATTGTACGTTCCGCGATATTTTGGAATTGAGACGTATGGTCCACCAGATAGAATACTGATACCTCCAGGAAAAAATATTTCAATACAGTTTAATGGCGAGCTGCGTCCATATCAAAATGCAATCGTAGATAAATATATAAAACATGTCGGAGAGTGTGGCGGCGGATTACTAGACGTAGACCCAGGCAAAGGAAAAACAGTTATGGCATTAAATATTGCAGCGCGTCTAGGAAAGTGTACTCTTGTAATTGTACATAAGTCGTTTCTGCTAAACCAATGGATAGAGCGAATAGAGCAGTTTCTACCTGGCGCGCGTGTTGGTAAAATACAAGGACAAATTCTAGACATTGAAAATAAAGATATTGTAATTGGAATGCTTCAATCCCTATCAATGAAGGAGTACCCTAAAGATACATTTCGCAACTTCGGGTTGGCAATCTATGATGAATGTTTTCCGCGAAATACGCTTATTCACACATCGCGCGGACCCATGGAAATTGGAACGCTATACGACATGTGGCTTACAAATGGTACAATGCGAAAGTATGTAAGACCAGAGAGAGAAGTAGAGAAACTGGTGGAGGTATTGCCGAAAATTCTCAGCTTTAATGAAACTACGCAGCGTTTCGAATGGTCGCAAATGACGCACGCATGGAAAAGGCAGCGTAAGGAACTGCTCAAGGTATACTTGATGTGTGGTTCATTCGTTTGCACGCCCGAACACAAAATATTGACCGAAAAAGGATATAAGTGTGCGAAAGACCTACGCATCGGTGATTATATTCAATGTATGGAGTCTATGAATAATATTTCCGACAAAGCGGATATCGGTATAGTCAATTTATATAAAACAGAAATACATCTAAAAGGATTATTAACACCGAACGCATTCTTATATACGGAAACATACATACCACCAGCGACCCCCGAATCCACTAAAATTTTCGGGTTTCCGGACCAGGGATATGACGTATTTGATATCGAGGTAAAAGATAACCACAATTTCGTATTAAAAATACCAGGAAAGTATATTGGTCCGGTGGTAAGTAATTGTCATCATATGGGGGCGGAGGTATTCTCGAGATGCATGATGAAAGTGAATACGACATATACTTTGGGGTTATCGGGTACGATGGAGCGAAAAGACGGATTAACGAAAGTGTTTGAGATGTTTATTGGAGAGGTAGTACATAAAGAGAAGGCGGAGTCCGAGCATAGTGTAGTTGTGAAGGGTATAGTATATAATGTGGACGACGAGGAGTTCAATGAGACGCAGTATGACTATATGGGGAATCCGAAATTTAGCACAATGATTTCTAAGCTGTGTAGCTATAGTCATCGGAGCGAGTTTATTCTTCGCGTTTTGGTATCAGAACTGGAGATGAATCCCGAACAACAGTTTATGATATTGGCGCACAACAAGTCGTTGATTACGTATTTGCATGACGCAATAGCGCATCGAAATATAGCAGGTGGTTCTGTTGGATACTATATTGGCGGAATGAAAGAAGCGGCGCTGAAACAAAGTGAGGGCAAAAAAGTGATAATAGCTACATATGCGATGGCGTCGGAGGGGTTAGATATTAAGACATTAACAAGTCTGATATTAGCTTCGCCGAAGACGGATGTGTGCCAGTCGGTGGGGCGAATATTGCGGACAAAGCATAGTTCTCCGCTTGTGATTGATATTATCGACGAACACGACATTTTCATGAGTCAGTGGTACAAAAGACGAAAATATTATAAGTCACAGAATTATAAGATTTTGGTATGTGATAATCACGAATACATTGACGGGCATAGTAAAGATATTTCGAAATGGAAAGTATCGTGGGAGCCGAAAAAGACACAGGCGGCAAAACCATCCTCCTCTTCGAGTAAAAAAAGTATAGCAGAACAACTTGTGCTTTCGCCTTCGCCTTCGCCTTTGTCTAAACTTAATGTTTCCCTGCCGAAAAATCAGAGTGGAGATGAATGCGAAAAAGAAGAGGAAGAACATGAAAATAAACGTAAAAAAGGAAAGGGAAAATCGGGATTGGCGAATAAAGGATGCCTTCTTGATGTGTCGTCTTTATTTAATGAATAAAATAACATAACCAGGTTAATCAAGACTACTATCGTAGGGCATAAAAGGGACGGGATTTGCAAGAGCACTTGTGCCAGATGTTAAGCCAAAACCGGGAGTTCTAAATCCTAACGAAAATGGAGTATTACTCATATACTGCTGATAACCACCTGCCTGTGCTCTTCTTGCTCCTTTTACTTTTCTTGAATGGGAATGTCTTCGGGAGCGTCTATGCTTCATGCGGCGTGTAAGACTGCGTTTGCGACCATACCTTTTCGATGAACGAGAGCGTTTATTTTTTCTGCTACGTTTTCCGCCATTCTTGCGGTGTCTTCCGCCACCAGCCATCATTCTGCTGCCACAAGTGCTGCCACCCATTTGTGTCTGAACGGTGCTAGGACTTCCATTACCACCAGTTACAGAAAACAATCCTTCGCCGCGTAAAGCAGCAGCACTTCCTCCTGCATGACCATATAGTCTATTTCCAGAATTTGCAATAGGACCTGTTGGGTCGGTTGTAAAGGCTCCTCCGTGAACATTATTAGGATTCAAAGGTTGTAACATTAAATTTGTGAATGAAATAATATATATTTATAATATATTTTATTTTGAATACTTATAAATATAGAGTTATATAAAATATAAATAAACATTCTGTGAATATGTTATGAAACAACAGAAACAGGAACCCATTTCTTAAATTTATAGTTAAAAATACAACGCATTTTTATTATTTTATTTAAATCCACGAATTTATCTATTTGTATATTTTCGAATTCTTCTTCTTCGTCGCTTTCTTCTAAACTATCCAAGTTACTATTTTCTTTAATATTTCGAAACAATGTATTCATTAAAACACTTGTCTTATAATCAGGTATATGCGCTATTTCTTTTGAAATAACATCAAAATTTGTAGTACTAATTTGGTACAAGTAATAAATATCATTTTGCAAATCTGGTTTTATAAAAAACACCTTGTATATGTCACTCGATACTGATTTTTGTTTTATATGTTCATTTGTTGTTGTTGATGGTGGTCTATCGTTGTATTTATTTACATACACAGTATTATTACTTGAAACTCTTGAACTACTTAACTGGTTTTGGTTTTGGCTTTGGCTTTGGTTTTCGCTACCACGAATAGTACCAACGCTGTTGTTGTTGTTGTTGTTGTTGTTGTTGTTGTTGTTGTTATTGTTAAAATGGTAAAATTCTGTAAACGGTTGCGATGATCTCTTATCGTCAAAATACTTATATTGAATAGAATAAACAGAATAAGGTAAATTCATCGCTTTATCATAAGCTTCTGTAAAGTCGGTAGTCATAACAGGTAGCCCAAACACAACACCGCTATTAAAAAAAGCCATATTATAACGCAACTTTGTATCAAAAATATTTTTAATCAGATTTAACTTATTCAGATAAGTATAGTGTGATATATCATCTCCCTTATAATAAAAAATATCTTCCACTGAAAAGATTTCACTACTCCATTTATTTTTATCATTGATATCTTGTCTGATATCTCGTCTGATATCTTGTCTCATACCTTCTCTAGTCTTAAATAATGTTCCATAAAATATCGTACCATACGATAAAACATCATCAAACGAAACATGTCGATAAAACATATTCATTATTTTATTCTGATACCCTATTTCAAGAAAAATACAAATATTTTTTCTGTTTTGATGAGTAAACCATACAAAGTATTTTTTACCCCTTGGGATAATTACATATACATCTGATAAAACTTTCTTATGAGTACCTTTTTCATAAGAAAATTTAACGTTGGAAGGGAAACTTCTCAATATTTCATTCTGTTCCTCAAATGATAAACTATATGAATCTCGTATTTCCCTTTTAGAAACATACGAGTTTCGACTATTAAAACTAGTTGTCATTATGGTTCACAAGATGCGGTTGTTATAATGTAGTATACTATATAAATATCTTTAACTATGTTATGTATATTATATTCCAGTGTCCCGGTGTCCTGGTGTCCCCGGTTCTGGTATCCTAATATTCCTTAATATGTAGAATATGCCGAAGCATAAGATGATGACATCGATGGTGTACCATAATCAGGAGCAACACATGTGTTCATTGCGTCATTGTTGGGTAAATAATTGGGTATATTATTTACTCGTGTAGATATTCCATTTGCACCCACATTTGTCATAATATTACTTGGAGAATATATACTAGTTGTTGAACCCAAATCATTATGAGGATTTACAATATTTGTATTTCCAGCGTCTGTATTTGTGTAACCACTGCTGTTATTATTATCGGAAAAATTTAACTCCTTTAAATATTTTTTTAGTTCATCTTTCATACTTGATGAATTATTGTTGTCTCTTCTCGAATTTGTAGTACCATCTTCTCCTACATCTAATATTCCTCCATCTCCTGCACTTTTAAGTGAGTTATAAATTGTATTATATTTTTCCTGTGGTTTATTTACTAAATCTTTCAACTTTGGAGAAGTTAATGTTGTCTTAAAAAATGAATATAAATAATGAAGTAGAAATATCAGTAATAATGAAATAATAGTAACTTTTATTATCCAACTCCACATTTATCTATTTTATTTATTGTATATAATTACCTATATAAGTTTAACCTCGATAAAAACGACAACACTTCATCTTTTACAAAATTATTTAATTCTATTTTTTTATTTTCATTATTTGTTACATCCGCTGAAGAAATCAACATATAAAAGTCACATATAGATTCATTTTCCATTTCTATGACAAATTTTATATTTGACTTAACATCATTTTTATATGTTCTAATTGTTTTATATTTTATATTATGATTATATGGTATTTGATATGAAGGCGTATCATATCGTTTCATATAAGAACCGTCAAGTAATACCTTTAAATTATTATTAACAGTTACTTCCTTAATATTTTTATCTACAGGATACAACTGAAATAAATTATTATGTATCATTTCAAAAATTCCAGAAGAACCATAAATTAAAATTTTATTACTTTCGTCTACTAAATATTTCGATATGTCGATAGTATTTTTTTTGTTTGTTTTGTTTGTTTTGTTTGTCGTACTTCCTAATTTTGTATCTGCAATTAAAATATCATTCATTTTATGTATTGAAATAGTCGGGAAATAAACTTTTATCGGCAATGGTCTATCTGTATAATAACTTGTGTTTTTATCTTTTTTATCCTTATTATTTTTTTTATCCTTGTTATCATATTTTTTATTCACATTACAATGTCTTTTATTATGTAATGTTTCCATCTACACTTCACGCTGTAAGATATATCTACGATATAGTATTTATATTTATATCTCTTTAAGTTATATCTCTTTAAGTTAAACACTATATATTATATGAAAAACTATTTAAACCGAATACAACCAAATGATATATTCTAGCAGCGACTCAAAAAGATGCAAAATAATGATGATAGAAAATCAAAATCAAAATCAAGAAATACAAAAATTGAAAAAATGAATGTAAAACTTAATAAAAATGTTATCAACGGAAGCGACAAAAGTGAAAATGACAAAAGTGAAAACGACAAAAGTGAAAGCAAAAAAATTAAAAAAAACGACAATGTCGTGACATTTGTGATTGTCGAGAAAAATGGAAGTTTAAAAGACAATGAGATTCAAGAGAGTTTAATTTGCGCGGAGGAGTTATCAAAAAAATGCAAGTTTAAAAAGGTCGACGGGTTTATCAAACAAACACAGTGGAGTTATTCCTCTAAAAAAGAAAATGTAGCAAACAAGATAGTTGTAGAGTTGTGGGCAAAAGAAGATGGTATGGCAAATAGTGAAAATAAATATGAGTTTCCTCCACCGGTAGATACGGAATTGTTTTTTGGTGCATGTGCGTTGGTTGCACGCGATAGTAAAAATAACTATGTAAATTTAACAAAACACATGTGGAGTAAAATTTACGAATATTTGTTTGGCGGCTTTGAGTCATTGGCTACAAATGGTGAGGACGATGACGATGACGATGATGACGAAGAAGACGAATTGGCATCTATTCCTAAAAATAGAAAAACTCGCGATGGATACTTAAAAGATGGGTTTGTTGTAGATGGCGGCGGTGCAGGTGATTCTGATGTAGATGTCGCTGGTAACGAAAATGACAGCGATGATGATGACAGTGATGATGATAGTAGTGATAGTGATGATGACAAGTCTTCGGAAAATGGTAGTGCTGACGCAGACGCAGATGCAGACGCTGATGCTGATGCTGACGGCGATGGCGGTGAAGGTATATATTTTAAAAAAAATAGAAATACTGTGTCTAAAACAGTGACAACAAAAATGAAAATCAAAAATAAGAATAATGCAGGAGATAATGAAAAGTATACTTTAAAAGATGAAGACGATGAGTCGGGATGGAAAACGGATGAATCAAGTGAGTTAAGTGAAGAAGAATATTCGTATAGTAAGTAGGGTATATGGATAAAACATAAAACATAAAACATAAAATTTTTCATGACTTGTAGAAAATTCATACATATTTTTAAATAATTTTTAAATAGTTTATAAATAGTTTATAAATATTTTTTTATAAATTATTATATATAGTATAACTTTCAATGTTTGATAAGATTTGCACTCCTGCTCAGATTTACCTTATTGTTTCATTTATTTTAATGGTACTTTCCTACTTTGGAATGAATGCGATATCCCAACAAATCACTTTGAACCAAGCAAATAATTCATTTTTACAAAGTCTTAATTTTACCTATCAAAAAGATACAAGAACATCATATTTAGTTCAAGCAACATTTATTGTTTTATGGACCTGGGTTTTATCATTTTTATGCAAAAAAGGATTTAGCAATCTTTCATGGTTTTTGGTTCTTCTTCCTTGGGTTCTTATGTTTCTTGCCTTTTTTGTTTACATAATCGAAACCATTAAAAAAATATTTTTTGACACAACTGGTGCGATATCATCGGCATTAAACCTTCCTTAATTCGTGTGTAGTTCATGTTATAGTTGTATTATTGTTATGTCTTTCTATATGTTCGTATTTTATATATATAGGAAAATTGAATAAAGACAAATAGATTGTTATTAATATAAACCATCTTAGTTAATAACAATCACACCACAACAAACCATCAACCAAACTAATAAAAATGCGTCAAGTATCAAACCCTGCCCAATTTCGCGAAAATGTTCGCATAAAATTGTCTTCTATTATTAAAGATGACGAAATAGCAACAAATCTTGAAAAGGGAATTTTCAATAGTTCTTTAGGAAAAGCAAAAGAAAAATGCATTATCAGAAAATGGGATAATATATACTTTGTCACAATTTACTTGGACCATCTTCGAACAATATACGTTAATTTAAAAAATGAAAGAATACTAAATATGTTAAGAAATCGCGAATTTCAAGCACACAAATTGGCTTTTATGACTCACCAAGAAATGAGCCCAGAAAAATGGGAAAAATTAATTGAAGACAAAAAAATTCGAGACCAAAATAAGTATGAACCTAAGCTGGAAGCATCTACGGATAAGTTCACGTGTCGCAAGTGTCACTCAAAAAAATGTACTTATTATCAATTACAAACGCGGTCCGCAGATGAACCGATGACTACATTTGTTTCATGTCTCGATTGTGGAAAACGCTGGAAATGTTAAATAATAATTTCTAAATCTTCGACCATCCAGTATTCAGAACCACGATTTGGTAATGGTCTTCTTATTATAAATGGTATTTTTTTCTCTTCTAATTCTTTCATAGCAATAAGATATCCGTCAATAACACCATCCGGTACTTTTACAAATGGAGTAGCACCATCATTGATTTGTTTTGCTCTCTGTCCCAGAATTCTTGTTTTCTCGTATTTTGTCATCATCGGCAATGTTCTGTGCAAGCTATCTACGATTACACCATTTGCATCTCGAACAACGCGAGCCAAATTATAAATTTCGTCATAATTTTGTACGAGACTTTCGGGATGAAAATTAACCAAGTATTCTTCTCTTACATCTCTATCAAATTTTTTCAATTTTGATTCATCGTCGTCGTCGTCATCCATATTTTCATCGTCACTATTTCCACCTTCATCATCTTCGTCGCTGTTATATGCGATTTCTGCTTCCGTGGGTTGAATGCCACGTACCTTTTTCTTCCTAGAGGCAGAGGCAGATGCAGCTTTTGATGAAGCTGCAGCCGCCGCCCCCGATTTTCCCTTGCGTCTACCAGGTTTATCAACATTCGCTTCTTCTACTTCGACTGCCGCTGAACCACTGTCGCTTCCTATATTACCAACCGCATTTTTTAAACTCCCCAGTAGTTTTGAAAATCCATTTTTTATACTTGGGACTTCTTCGGGTTTACCTTCATCGTCGATACCTTCATCTTCGTCATCTTCCCCTTCCATATCAGTCTCCGTTTCAGAGTCAGATACTTTAGGGCTAGCATTATCAGAATCTTCGTCTCCAAATCCTAGTATTGACTTTACTTTATTTATAGTATCTCTATTGGTACCTTGTTCATCATCACTATTTACATCTTCACCCTCTGAAGCAGATGGTGATTCAGTTTCGGGGTCAGATGCATCGGACGCATATTTAGAATCTGCTTTTTTCATTGAAAGTGTCTAGTTTCGTATCTATCTTATATTATATTGTTTTGATTTTATTTCAATTTTATATTAATATTATTAATAATAGTAATAGTAATATAAATCATCATTAAAAAATAAGGATTGTAACTAACTATAATGGATTCTCATGGATTCTCATGGATTCTCATGGATTTTCATATATAATTTCTAAATATGATTACATCGATTGTTCGGTGTTCCAAACAGTGTCACATGTCGAACACATGTAAGCAAAATTCATGTTCACATCGTCATAACGAATATAAATAATTTCTCTATCTTTATCGTTTTCTTTTTCGTTGCTGCTACAAGACTGGTTGGGGCACTTTATCGTATTGATTCGCGGCAAGGTAGGGTCCATTTTTGTATACTTGTTGATGATTGAATTATATTTTTGCTTGTTGTGCTTAAACGATGTCTTTGAAATTGTAACACTGTCTAGTGAAATATTCTTGTTTTCATGACCACAATTTCGACAATAGTAGACAATCGAATTGGGGTCTTCATCGGAGAGCCGAATATAATACATGTTGCTGCAATTTATACAAAAGTGCATAGTGATTTGGTCTAATGTTCGTTGTAATGTTCGTATATAATAGTATAGTATTATTTGTTTATTTCAATTTTATATAATTACTTAAATTACATAAAACACCTAAAATACATGAAAACCACAAAATACTGATACTATTCTAACTACTCTACTACCGCATCATGTTTTTTCGCCGTCTTTAATAATTTATCTAGTAACTCGTCGAAATTTACATAAAATGACATATTATATAAACCAGTTATTGTATAAGACTTATTATAGTTCTTTACCTTCATGGAATTGGTAATAACTTTTTTTAATCCATTTGCATTTTTTTTAAACCGCTCCACCATAAATTTATAAAAATATTCCTTATATTCCATTTCAAACGGAATAATAGTCGTGTTCATAAATTCCTCCATAAGCCGTATACAAGAAAACTCCACATTTTTATACAAAATCATAGTATGATACTTTTGATAATCCTGATGTTTTTCCGTAACACCCGGCTCATGTAACATCGGTTCACTATCCATTATAGACAAAAGCGTCAATAAAACAGACTTTATTGTTAAACAACTTGTCCATTGTTCCCCCCTCCACGTATTCAACATCGATAAACATACTCTTTTTGACTTGTAAAAATGGGGATGAAATCTAGTAATACCATCATTTGTTAAATACTCAAAAAGCGGTGGAGCATGCGGATAATCAGGAGGAAATGTAACTTCGAAAAAATAGTACCCGCCAAAATATAATGTATCCTCCTGCCCAACTATCATTACATACGCTTTCAAAATATTCGTATCCGAGTGTTTATAATAAATACCATCCTTTTCAAGCGACGATACATATATGTCTTTTATGTCTTTTAATAATCGTTCTATTGTCTCTTTAGGTATATGTACATTCGAAACATCCTGCGATGAAGACGGTTTCGTATTTATACTACTACCATCTGTATTTTTTTCCATCTATACGTCAACAATATATAACATACGCGTTTTATTTTTATGTCGTTTTTACACATATATTACTTTTCATTCAAACAAGAGTTGTCTATTTTTAGGGATATTTTTAAACATAAAAAATTGATATAAAAATATCTCTACCTATAATATACAAATGGAACATTCAAACAATTCAGCACGAAACAAGTCACAAATATCAAAAATGTCATCAGCATCATCTAGCGCAAGTGCGAACGAATACGACCAATATCTCAAACAATACTATATTAAAAAAGGCGACCCATCTTCTTTAGGGGTCTCATTTACACATACACGAATTCCCAGCGCTGAACACGGTGTCACCGGCGGAACATTCTGCATTCCGTCCGAAAAACTACCCGAATTCTGGGCAAAATACTCCAAACACGTCATTACGAATAGGCGTCATGAATACTTAACCGAAAAACAGTTACAAAATGCAGGACCAATTCTGGTTGATTTAGATTTTAGGTATGGGGCGCACATTGACGCGCGACAACATACAAAGGATGATGTTGAAAATGTTATTGGGGTTTATATGGATGAAATTTCTAAAATGTTGAATATTGAAGATGGAGACAAAAAAGAAATCAGTGTTTTCGTGTTTGAAAAACCGAATGTGAATACCGATGATGATAAATATACAAAAGATGGAATTCACTTGATTATTGGCATACACGCTGATAGAGTTATTCAACATATGCTTCGAAATTCGGTTCTTAAAAAAATTCCCGATGTTTTGAAACACTTGCCTTTGAAAAATTCTTGGGACGATATCCTCGATGATAATATATCACGTATTCAAAATCCTGTAGGATGGCAGTTGTACGGCTCTAGAAAACCCGGACAGGAAGCTTACGAACTTAAATATCAATTTAATTTTGTATATGTGAAAAATGAAAATACTGAAGATTATGACGATGATGATGAACAATGCGACGACGGTGACGGAGACGATGACGGGAGCGATGATGGAAACGACGCAAACACAAAATCCGAGTATATTTGGGAATACCAGCCAAAGAATGTCTCGTTCTTTGACTATGCGAAAAACTTTAATCTTCTGTCCGCTCAATATGACGGACATCCGCGCTTTGAAAATCGCGAGTGTATTCAGCGCGAATATGATGCAATTAAAAGTAACAAAGTACGAAAACCAACAATCGCTAAAGCAGGCGGTGTGCGGCGCAGAGCATCAAATACGAATAGTAGTGATATATTTGAAATTACAAATCGCGAACAGCTTACAGACGAAATTGATAGGTTATTTGGTAGCCTTGAACCGCGCGAACACTTCATCAAGGAAACTAGCGACTATACGATGTGCCTTCCTGAGAAATACTATAACCAATATAATTTGTGGATTCGCGTCGGATGGGCGCTCCGTAATACCAGCGATAAATTATTCCTTTCGTGGATTCTTTTCAGCTCCCAATCGGAAAAATTCAGCTACGACAAAATTCGCGAGTTTTATGAAAAGTGGTTGACGTTCTCTATGGAAAACGAAGACGGTCTGACGCGTCGTTCGATTATATACTGGGCGCAACACGACGCAAAAGAACGGTACAATCAAGTATATAAGAAAACAATCGACTACTATGTCGACATTACATTATCAAATGACCTTGTCAATATTAATGGAAAACCAGAAACAACGATGGTTGACTTGGCTGTCGTTTTATATAACATGTTTAAAAATCAGTTTGTCTGTGCTAACTTCGGCGACAATACATGGTACGAGTTTGAAAATAATCGCTGGGTTGAATGCGACTCTGGTATCGCTCTCAAACAGATGATTTCAAATGAAATGTATAACGTTTATATCAATCGCATCGGTTCTGCTGGCGGAGCACCAGGTTCAGTAAATTCGAAAAAAGCAAATAAACAAATTGCGGCTGCGGCTGCGGCTGCTGCTGCGGCTTCGTCTGCTTCGGGTGCTGCATCGTCTACCGATGAATCAGGAAAACCAAATCAGTTTCAACACAGAATATCCGATATTTGTATTCGACTAAAACAGACCGGTATTAAGACGAACATCATGAAGGAGGCACAAGAGTTGTTTTACGATAAAAAATTCTCACAAAGCATCGACACAAAAACACACCTTTTGTGCTGTAACAACTGCGTAATCGACTTCAAAGAAAAACGAGCAAGACAAGGGCAGCCGGATGACTATATTACAAAAAGTACAAACATCGACTACTTTCCACTTGACCAGAAAAAACACGGCAAAATCATTGCGGAAATTAACGACTTTATTACGAAATTGTATCCAGAAGAAGATATTCGAAACTACATGTGGGAACATCTGGCATCGTGTCTTATCGGCGTTAACTATCCACAGACATTCAATATTTATACCGGTTGCGGCAGTAACGGAAAATCAAAACTTGTCGAGTTAATGTCAGTGACTCTTGGCGAATATAAAGCAGTCGTTCCCATCTCTCTTATTACCAGCAAGCGCGCATCCATTGGTGGAACGTCGTCGGAAATTGCTCAGCTGGTTGGTATTCGATATGCTGTTATGCAAGAACCGTCGAAAGGAATGCGTCTCGAAGAAGGTCCCATGAAAGAAATTACCGGTGGTGACCCGATTCAGGGTCGTGCTTTATTCAAAAACATGATTACATTTCAACCTCAGTTCAAGCTTGTTGTATGCACGAATACCTTGTTTGACATCAAAGCAAATGATGAAGGTACATGGAGACGTATTCGCAAAGTAGACCACAAGGCAATCTTTTGCGAAAACCCGCGCGATGATGACCCTGACAAACCGTATCAGTACCTTATTGATAAAAGACTCGACGAGAAATTCAAGACATGGGCGCCTGTATTCTTGGCTATGCTTGTTGAAAAAGCGTTTCAAACCGGTGGAATGGTGAAAGATACTCCAGGAGTTCTTGCTAGCAGCGAAAGTTATCGTAACAGCCAGGACTACATCAATGAATTTGTGCGCGACAAGATACGCAAAGTTGATGGACACTATGTTAAAAAGACTGAAATGTATGAGTCGTTTAAAGTTTGGTATATCGAACATTATGACCGAAATGTACCTCGCGGCAATGAAATTTATGAAGTGTTTGACAAGAAATATGGAAAATACACAACAAAGGGATGGAAAGGTATCTCTATTATTTACAGTCACGATGAAGTAGAAGAGGAGAGCTAAGGATGACTGGCGACCGATGACCTATGTATAATACCCGCAAATACAATACTAAAAAATATAAATATTCATATAGATATTTACATTTTTTTACACACAATATGAATTATTATACATTAGTATAAAGACTATGTAGTAATCCTATTATGTACTGCAGCAAATATAAAATTCCACACCATCTGGATTTTTTCTAATATCCACAAAAATATCGGAGTTGAAAAATATGGATATAATATTAACCCAATAAGAATAAGCACCGATACGATTGTTACATTTTTCAAATATATCATTACGATACATACCCATAGAATGACTAAAGTCCAGTAAACTACGACCGGAATGAAAGTCCAGTTATCTACGCGTTCTTTTAGTCTACCTTCATACATCGACCTTCGGTTATACGTATATAAATCACTTTTGCCCCCATTTATCATGCTTAATAACTCTTCATTCTTTTCTTCTAAATTTTCCATTACTTTTTGCATATTTTCAACAGCTAATTTTTGTTGCTGTATTACCTTTATTAGGTCCATAATTAGGTTATTTACTTCAATATACTTGTTGTTTAATTCTTCTAAATCTTTTGTGCCTTGTGCAGTGTATCGATTTACTAATAACTCATTATATTCGTTTGTCCCCTTTGATAAGTTGTCAGGACCCGTTCCATATTTATTTATTATGTAGTTTTGTTCTGCAATGTATTCATTTAACAGTGCAGCGTCGTTCGTCCTCTTTGCATTTTCATGTATTTTTTGTAAACTATCATCGCTAAATAACCCACTACCGGTTGTCGTTAAAGCTCTATTTACTTTATCAACGACACCCATAACAGCAACCATCGTGCCTGTCGCTTGTTTTGTTAACTCTGGTGAACATCCACCTCCACCCATCGCTCCTTTAAGCTGAGAAGCATTTTGATTATTGGTTTGTTCAACATTTCTTGCTATTTCTTTGGCAGCTTGTTGTGACATTGTTATATTATTGTTATATTATTGTTATATTATTCTTCAAATAGTATTTTACTTATTTACAAATTAAAATACTATTTTTTATTTTACCATTTTTATTTTTGGTCTGTCGGTCTGTCGGTCTGTCTAATTACAAAGTGCTATAGGATGAGTTACAGTCATATAATGTATCCGTTGAAGGGATAGGAGACATTCCATCATCGCTATTTTTTATCTTACAGCTCGGATTTCTAAGCTGAAACGGTACAAATGTTTCCTTTTTAATATCCTTACATACATCTAGTAGCACCCCTTGTCCGAATGTTCTATCCGTTTCTCTAGAAATAGTGTTTCTACTAGTATCTGGTACTTTTGTTATGTCAAAAGGGAAGTTGTACTTGTCGTAATCGATATTATTGCGTCTAGATAAATCGTACACTTTTTTGCCTACAATTATAATACCAAAACAAAGAGCGATAATAATAATCAAACTCGCTATTTCGTCGGTAACTACTCCCATTTTCATCAAAAATATTGCAAGAATTATAACACCACAGTAAAAAATAATATGTTTCATAATATCGGCATGTGACTCATATCTTCGCGTATAATAATTATTCACGCCAACCATTCTTTCAGCATTATCTCGTATTGTCATCGACTTTTTTAACTGACTAGATGTATTTGTCAAATCATTTTCAATAATATTCAGCGCAACAAGTTGCTGAGCATATGACTTTCTTTGAATATTATAATCGGATTGGGTAATACCATAGTTTGCCTTAATTGTTTCGAAAATATTGGTTCGCAACTTTGTTAAGTTATCGATTTGAGCAAATTTATCATTGATTTGTTGTTGAATGCCAGGTTCAGAAATATTTGGTGAACCAGCCAGTTTTTCTAAATCGGTAAATAATTTTTTTTGTATTTCTTGTAGTTCTGCGATATTAGTAAACTGTGTATCTAAATTCTTTGTAAAATCATCTTGATATGTTTTCAATTCAGCTCCAAGCGATGACATGTATATACAATATACAATATTACAATAAAATAATTAAATAATTAAATAATATTAGTTATATTTTTAGTAATATTATTTCGTTGTATAAGTCAAACACTATATCACTATTCTTATTGCTATTCAATCTAATGTAGCTCTAAATGACTTAATTGCAACAATACCCGCCACTACTGTTACTATGCTCCACAAAACATAACTGTAGTTGTCACTAACAAGAAGCAACTCTGTATCTGAAACAGTCGCCGTATTTGTAATATTTGAATCATCAAATTTGTCTATTAGTTTTTTGACTTCTTCTTGTCCGGCAATTCCTTTCTCTATCACTTTTGATTTTGTATTAATTGTGTCCTTTAACTCATTCTGATTTGTATAAATACTGTTTATAGAACCTTTTATTTCACTTCCTTTATTAACAGCAGCAACATTTTTAGTTTGTAATTCAGCCATACGCGGTTCTAATATTAACCCTAGCGCGCATTTTTGTTCCTTAGTCATAATACCCTTGTCCGGATAAGAAGTATATACGTCACTGTTTACGTTATTCACAAACTTATTACAAGAAAAATGACTAGTATTTGTAACATTCGCAGTTATTTTCTTCTTTCTAATATTTGTTGTTTTCCCTTCCTCTAGTATTCTATTTCCTTTTGGAAATATTTCCGCCTCTTTATACTTTTTACACACTGAGTTGGTATATGTATATCCCGCACACGCAGGGTCGTTGTTACACGATATTTTACATGCGTCTTCTCTTTTAGATGCTGCATCTACTGTTCCCGAAAAAGAGTAAGGATGAAAATCTTTCATTTGGATATAGTCATTATCAAACTCTGTCATATCGCTCGGATATTCACGCAAACCATTATTTATATCAATATATGCTATTCTTCCTTTTATCGACGGTTGGTCCACTTTAGTCAAATAATACTGTGAAAAGTTGTTTGAATTTCCAATTAAATTGTTATCTTTATCTGCACCAGTTGTCGCGCCTTGTGTTTGCGATACATTATAAACAGAATACTCTAATACTAACGAGCCACTGCTATCCGATGGTTTGTTAAAAATTAACCTACATTTCCCCGTTGGTGATGAAATATATTGTCCATTTGTTAGTGTCTGCGGATTCATCGAATAAGAAGTCAACAGCCCACCACGGTTAATGCTACCATTTACCCAGTCGGGTCTTTCAGCCCATGGCATCATTGTTTTATTTGCACCTGCAATCGAGACCATTTGCGTTTCCTTTTGGTCTGATATTTGATTCATATTTTTATAAAGAATATCATTCGGATTTCTATTATTTACAATTGTGATTTCACCGTCATCAGATAGCCTCATAGAAAATGACGGATATTGTTGATATAGTTCCCAACAACCTATATTAAAACCTTCTCCTAAGATTGCTTTTTTGGTAATAACTGGTTGATTTATATTACCACATTTATATGAAATATATACTTGACCATTTTGTGGCCATGAAACCGTAGATGTAGAAGTGCGAATCTCCCAATCATATTGTTGATAAGTATATGTTTGTCCGTACCATTGATAACTATGGGTTCTTAAAACAGGATGCCAGTAACTATATTGTCTAAAAGATTCTAATCCACCACCAGGTGTTCCAATAAGACTATTGTTAAACCTCAAAAAATTGTCCCAATTCCCCCATCCTTGTTCATAAGCATAACTAGCAGTAATATAACTAATTGATCCACCATACTGCGGACTTAGAATAGAGATGGGAACTTTCGTGGTACCCACGGCAGTTATTAACGGATTTGAAAAAAGATTACTTGTGGTTCCTGCATACAATCCACCATCAGCAGCAAAACTTAGTTTATCATTCAACCACGGAATTCCATTAAATATAGTTGCTCGCGTAATAGTTCTAAATGCATTAGAAGTGCCACCATTAAGCAATGTGTCTCCAATATAACATTGCCCTGTTTTGGTTGTAGAGTTATAATTTGAAAGTGAGGCGTAACGCTTACCTCTGTCCATCGCCCTTGTTACACACTGTTTCACTGTAGAGTTAGTCAAATCTACTTGCGCCAATAAACCTCCCCTACTTGCTGCTGCTTGGTCATATACACCCACATATACCATATTGGTATCATAGTTAAAATCTATAGGATTCGATACATATAAGTTAGTTCCCGCATAATCGCTACAAGGGAATGCTCCACTAGGTCCATTCTCCATTGGAGTTCCATATAGTGCTAGGTTCCCTTCAGCATCTTCTAATACCGAATAGTCATTCGATGATTTACCTGATAAGTCAAAACCTACCTTCTTGGGAATAGCAGGAATTCCGCATTTAGTAGCACCGGTAGGATATAGTTTAAATAAACCTGCATTATTTACACGACCAAATCTACCATCAGCGATTTGTACATCTTTGTTTCTTAGAGTTGTATCGTCACTTTTTTTGTTAATATCTAAAAAAATCCTGGATTGATTAGTAATATTTCTTTGAACCCTATTTAAGTCTGTCATAGAAGAATTATAACCTGATATATTCTTTCTCATTCTATCGTTGTCTTCATTATTTATTGCTATTAAAGCCTTGTCGTCTACTTCAAAGCCTTCAATAATTTCAAACTCATCTTCCAGTATAAGACTTTTATTATTCTTATTTTTGTATTTGTTACTTTTATGACTATTAGATGTTTTGCTAGTTCGCGTATTTGCTTGGTCTATAAATTGTAATCCATCATCTATACTTTTGCTATTATACATCTATTTTTACTTATAATTATATTTTTATTTTCTTAAATATAATTATATTCAGATAAAAATATTTGTTATATAAAATAATGACGGTTATAATAAACAAGAATTAAGATGTATATTTAATAGAGACTAATGGATTAAAATCTATTTTGGGAATATCAGGAAGACCGAAGTCTAAATTTTTCAGCTTATATTTTAAGTCGTACCACTCTACGCTCCATTTGCTGTAGATAAAATATATGAATAGACATATTAATAATACAAGACATATTAATAATACACTAAAAGATGAATCTTCATCAACTAAATTAATTATTGTAATATATAAAATAATAGCCAATATTATAAACCACATTATATATACATAGTACCTCTGTTTTGTTAGTAATGAAGTTTCGTGTTTTTTTGCAAGAGATGTATCAATATCGTGAATAGCTCTTGAACTATTTTTTTTCATTAATGCGTCTATCTCGATAATTCGCCGTTGAACATTGTCTATCTCTTTTTGCATTTTATTATAAGATGAAAAGTCTTTTGCCGTATTATCTTTCACATTCGACATCATCTTTGCTGAAATATTTGCCATCTGTGACGATAGATTATGCAACCTATTTCTCAAATCTTCTCTTGCTAACTTGTCTGCGGCTAATCTTTTTGCTGTCTGATCGGGGGTTTCCCCTAGAGCAGGCTTTATTGGTATTATACCTTTTCCTACTGTGTTCCTAGCTTGATGAATAGCTGCATTAAACTCATCTAATGCAATTTTATACTGAGCTTTGAGGTCATTATAATATTTTGTAGTAGCTCCCTCTCCATCCATCGTTTCTTGAAATCCCTCTATTTCATCTTCGTTATTTACTAATCCCGCTGAGTGAACAGTCGCGCTTTCCGAACCGTGCGAATATGACACCATATTTAAATCCAAATTTCTCCCTACTTCTTTCTTTACTTTATCTTCGTTCTGTAAAAACTCTGCGCCTTGTAAAATTCCAGGGTCTATATATGACTGTTGTTTGTATCCATTAGTAGAAATAGGTGCTAAATCACTAAAGATGTTTAATACTTCCATTTAAAATAATTATTTATAACATATAAATAGAAAATGTATTTTTATAATCTTGATATTACTAATATTACTAATATTACTAATATTACTAATATTACTAATACTCTTTATAATGTTTGAGTTTATAATGTTCGAGTTTATAATGTTCGAGTTTATAATGTTCGAGTTTATAATGTTCGAGTTTATAATGTTCGAGTTTATAATGTTCCAATATTCATAAGTTTATTTGTTTGTTAAAAATGTTTTAAGTTTTTCTAGTTGCGTGTTCACCCACGATTCACTCTTATCTCTTAGACAGCTATCTGCTATCCTCTTTATTTCTTTTTCAGTATTTGTTTTTTCTACAGGTGGATTTACTTTTCTCAATACATACACTACAAAATAAAATACGGAAACTATAACAGCACTTATTAGTACAAATATGATAATATTTCGAACCATATTATTAGACTCTGTTCCATCAGGATTTTGAGTAGTAGCATTTTCTACTAATCCTTTTGCACCTTTTGCCGCATTTTCTGCAAGATTTTTAGTATTTGTAGCTACGCTTGACGCAACTTCTATAAACGGTGTAGCTTGTAACATATACAGGACGAAAATAATACCAATAATTACCGATATAATATAAATCAAAGAACGATAGTACAGTAGACGTTCATTATGAAAAAAAGGTTTTGATGTCGCACTAGTATCTTTTATAGTTGCAGCTACACTCAATAACTCTTTATTTTCATCATTTAACTCGTCTACTTTTTTCTGGATACTATCTACATATTTGGACTGTTCTATAAACATTCCTTTTAACTCTTTTGTTGCATTTAAATATTCCTCATTTAAATCTTCTAATTTTTTTTGCGTATTTACAAATGCATTGTTATTTGAATAAGTGTTTATACAGTCTACAGAGTTTAAATCATTTCTTAATAAACTACAACTAAATACAGGTATTTTAAACTCTACAAAATCTCTTACATAATTTTTCGTATATTCGTCATATTTCTTGTTTAAATTATTAAGATAATTTGAATAATATTTTACTATTTCTGCCATATCTATAATATATGATATCTATAATATCATAATAAAATATTATTTTATAAAAACAAATGTCGAAATCATAAACATATAATATGATATATAAACATATAATATGATATATAAATAAAAAATAGTTATAAGCTCAATATAATCTACTCTATTCAGCCTTGTCTCTCTCTATAACACTTATAATACTGTCTGTGTACAGTATCTATAATAATTTGAAATAACCGACGTTTTGCTTGGTCTTTCAATTCGACAAATGTCCCCAGGTCTCATTCCAATTGCCTGAGCAACGGGGTCAAATCGAGAAATATCTGGTAATTTTTTTACATCTAAAATGTTGTATCGTTTAAGCATCTCTTTTCTTTCATCCTCCGTCAAAATAACATGCTTGGGAACATATTGGTGTTCTAAAACATTGAATTGTAATCTTTCTAAACTAAATAATATAATAAATATTTTGTGTCTGTCCCAGAATTCATTTAATATATTCATTAGGGTTTGATTCATATCTTGTTTTATTATTATTATCAATGTATCTGTTTTTTTGTCCAAAACATTTTCTATATTGAACAAATCATCAACGTAGTCCTGTATATTTTCAACCCGGAGTGTCTTACCTAAATGAAACTTTACGTAAACACTTTTTTTCTTGAATGGTCCTTCGTTTGTTGTCAAAATCATATCCAGCTGTTTTGGAACATCCTTATTTGTATACATTGCATGCACTTCATTCACTCCAAAATTCTCATATTCCGATGTGTCGTATTTTTGTTCTCTTAATAATTCGAGAACTGTTTTTCTTGATTTGTGAATCATGGTTATTAAACCACTTGACGTTTTTTGTTGTTGTGCTGAAGACATTTGGTTATTTGTTCTTTTTCGCTGTTATTTCTTTCTTATATTTATATTACAAAACAATAATTTTAATTCAATTTTATTATTGTTTTATTATATTCATTATTGTTTATTATATTCATTATTGTTTATTATATTCATTATTGTCGTTATTGTCGTTATTCGGTTATTGTCGTTATTTGTTTATTAAGATTGTTGACCAAGATTAACGATTACTGTTTTTTTACCTTGTCCTTCACCTTTATCACCTTCTTTAGGGACTTCCGGAGTAACAGACAATACTCCTTGCCCTGTAGGTTGTGCTTGTACTGGTACTGGTACCGGTACAGGTGCTTGTGCTAGCACAGGTCCTCCTACAGGCATTACCGCTTGTAATGGATTAGAAGGGAGTACGACACTTGTAGGTGAACCCGATAAAACAACAGGAGACCCATCAGGGCTCATAATGGATGAATATTGAGGCGACGACGGCGTATACTGTGCAAAATTAGCAACTGTTCCAAACCGCATTGGTTGTTGTTGTTGCGCCGCCATAGGCGAACTTCCATAAACAGGGCTGGATGCTGTATATTCGGGAGAACCAGGATATACCATTTCCGCACCTTCTTCGATACCTTGTTCGGCGCGTTGTTTTGCTTCTTCCATCACTTTCTTCCGATACATTACTTTCTGAAACTCTTGCGATATATTTACATACGAGCTTAGCCAGTTATTAGGTGTCTGATTTCTAGCCAATTCATTCGCCATAATTTCATCCGGTATCTTTTCTCCATTCGGATATACTAAATCTTTCTCCGCCCATCCAACCGGATACGTATTAGGAAACTGCCCATATCCACCAGATGGACCATCCCATAATTCGGTAGGAGAACCACGCTCGTCCAAAATTAAAGAAGCAAAAACATACTTGTATCTCTTTGGTTTTCCTTCTCCTTCAGACCCTTCTATTAACTCGCGGCTTTCGAGTCTCCACCCAAGATTCTCGATATCTTTCAGCATCTTTTCTTGCGCCTTCTGATTATCCAACAAAATAGCATTCGTATTCTCTTGTCTTTTTTCCAGCTCAGACTTTCGCTCACTCCTACTTACCACATATCCAGTCGAACTTCTTTCTTTATTTGATTCAATTACACTAGAAATAACATCCGTTGTTTGTGGCGTGTTATCAAACATAAGATTATGAATCGTCTTAGAGTACGACATGCTTTCAAGCTGGTCTATGTTATCTTCCGTTATAATTCGCATCGAAACATTCATCGTCAACAACTCCTGCATCAATAGTTTGAATGAGTACGGAATACGAATAATACTAAACGACCTACCAAATCTCGTTATTTTATCAATATTCATATCGCTCAATAAATTTCCTGTAAACTTTATAGGACCATCCACCATAGGGCTAACAAAAAGGTCGCGCATACTATTATAAATCGCAATCGTTCCCGTCTTGTTGCATATCGCC
>Ga0214923_10001768_pt1 | contig 30047 bp, 22 predicted proteins | sample LL1510_MetaG_FD_177993 | JGI IMG/M metagenome (GOLD analysis project Ga0214923, IMG submission 177993) | Freshwater microbial communities from Lake Lanier, Atlanta, Georgia, United States - LL-1510 | ecosystem: Environmental > Aquatic > Freshwater > Lake | place: USA: Georgia | collected...
AACTTGTAGGTACTATTTCAGCTCAATCACTTGGTGAACCTACTACCCAGCTTACCTTAAACTCTGTAGATTGGGATACTGAAATTATTATATCTAAAAATGGTAAAATAGTTACTCCAATGATTGGTCAGTTTATAGATAACTACTATGAAACTGCTGAAAAAACAATAGTAACATATATGGAAAATGAACAAATATACATACCATTAGAAGATGGCAATGATTGGAAAGCATTATCTGTAGATAAACAGGGAAATATGAAATGGACCAGATTAGAAGCAATAACAAGACACCCAGTTATTAACAAAGATGGTACAGATACTATATTAGAAGTTAAACTTAAAAGTGGAAGAGAAATTAAAGCTACTAAAGCTAAATCTTTCTTGGTATATAAAAATAATAGTATTGAAGCTGTAAATGGAGATGAATTGCAAATAGGCGATTTAGTGCCAGTTGCTAAAAGTTTAGATATTAGTAATTTAGAAATATCTGATACATTAGATATATCATATCTTTTCCCAAAGGATAAGTTTATATATGGATGTGAAATAAGAAAAACATTAGAAGTTATGTATAAAGCTGAACAAGATGGCGTTAGACACTGGTTTAAACATAATTTAGGTAAAGAATTTATAATACCATATACCAGAAGTGATATATTCAAGGATGCTATTGTAAATGGTAAAAATAGTAATGCCAACGACTTTAAAGAAAATTGTTTATATCCATTAAAAACTAGACCTAATACTTGTCATATACCATATAATATTGATTTAGATAGTGAATTTGGATTCTTTTGTGGTGCTTATGTCGCAGAAGGTATGTCTAACTCTGGACATATTATTATATCTAATAATGACCAAGACTTTAATGACAGAATTCATAGATTTGCTAATAGTTGGAATATAACATATCATGTTAGCGTTCAACAAAATAAAAATGGACAAAACAACTTAAGCACAGATACCATATTACATACAACTGTTTTAGCAAAAATAATGTCTACATTATTTGGTAATATTAGTTATGTTAAGAAACTTCCAGAATTTATATACCAATCACCAGATGTATTTATTAAGGGATTTATTGATGGTTATATGTCAGGAGATGGTACTGTTGGTAAAGATTCTAAGAGAATAGGAAATATTGGATGTTCTTCCGTTTCTAAAGATCTTATCTATGGATTATCTATGTTATTTGCTAGATATAACATTCATACATCTATTCATATCACTAAGCCTAGTATTAACACAATAAATAAATATAAATCAGTATATGATTCATATAGTTTAACTATATTACAACAATCTAAACAAATATATGCTAATACATTTAGTTTCACAGTTAAATATAAACAAGATAGATTAAATACTATATTAGCTAACTTAAAACAAACTAAAAATAATAAATATCAACTATTTAACAACACATTCTTAGACCCTATAGTATCTATTACTGAAATAAAACCTATGTGTAAATGGGTATACGATTTAACAGTGGAAGAGACTAGAAATTTTAGTGGCAAAAACTTAGTTCAGTTTGCCGACACTTTCCATCAAGCTGGTGTTGCTGCTAAATCTAATGTTAATAAAGGTGTTCCTAGAATGAAAGAAATCTTAAATGTTACTAGAAATATGAAAACTGCTGTAGATACAGTTCAACTTAAAGAACCATACTGCTATAATAAAGAATACGCACAAAAGATTCTTAATGAACTTTCTATTATTAACATTAAACAACTTACTACTAGTACTGAAATCTATTTCGACCCAACAGGTGAAGACGCCTATAGCAGTAAAGATCCTGAAGATAATCAAATCTTAGATATCTATAAAGAATTCAGCGCATTAGATACTTTACCAGAGGGTTCACATCTTAGTCCTTGGGTATTGCGTCTTAAACTTAATAAAGTTAAAATGATTGATAAAAACATTAGAATGAGTGATATTTATCACGCTATTATCTCTAGATTTAACCAAGATAGCCAAGATATTAGCTGTGTGTTTAGTGATGATAACTCTACCAATCTTATCCTTAGAATTCAATGTATTACTAATGTTATTGAAGAAACAGAAGACTGTGACCAAGAAGATACTATATGTATTCTTAAAACATTAGAAAAGACTATCTTAAATGATATTATATTAACTGGTGTTAAAAATATTACTGGTGCTACCATGACTCCAGAAAACTACTTTAAAATATGGAATCAGGAGACACAAGACTTCCAAACTAGAACCAAATGGGTTATCTCTACCGAAGGTACTAATTTAGAAGATATATTATGTCATCCAGCGGTTGACCCATATAAAACTATCTCTAACGATATTAATGAAATATATGAAGTATTAGGTTTAGAAGCTGCAAGAAGTGTATTATGTAGTGAAATCTTTAGTGTGTTTGAAACTTCTTCTGCCTATGTTAACCATAGACATATCAATTTGTTAGCAGATATTATGACTAATAGAGGTTATCTTATGTCTGTAGATAGACATGGTATTAATAAGAGCGATAATGGTCCATTAGCTAAGTGTTCCTTTGAAGAAACCCCAGATATTATAGCAAGAGCAGCTATCTTTGGACAACTAGATAAATTAAAATCTGTTTCATCAAATATTATGTTAGGTCAAGAAGTTCCAATTGGTACTGGTTCAGTAGAGCTATTATTTGATGAAGAGAAATATATAGAAACTATAGCATCAATGCCTACTATTGCTGAGGAAGAAGAACAAGTATCTATTAGTGAAAAGGATATATTTGCTAGTCGTTACTGTGAAGCTTTGTTTTAGAAAAAACCATAATTATACTTATTATAAACTTAAATAACTAATAAAAATAAATTAATAGATCCCTATTTTATTTTTATTTATAGACTAAATGGCTGAACTATATTTATATAGAATGCCTAAGATAATATTTATTAATAGTGAGACCAAAGAAGAACTAATAACTATTCACTATATACCAGATGGTAAAACACGTTATGGTTACTGGTTAATGACATGGTTCAAAGACTATATAGATACTAAAGCTACCTATTTACCTATGAAATTTACTATAGAAGCATTATCAATAATTATAAATAAACAGGTAGAACTATTAGTAAATAGCCAAATAGATTTTATAGTAGACTTTAGATACGAGCGTATAGGATATACTGATGTATTATTTTCTAGAAAAATATTAGATACATATAATACTAAATATAACCTTTATGATAGACCTATAAACACCTCAACTTATTTATATAATGCTATATATGAAAAACTAACTGATTTTTCTAAATTAGCGGAATGTGAAGGTATTAATTAGAAAGTTTACCGTAAACTTTTAAAAACTTTAAAAAAATCACAAAGTCTTTTTAAAGTGTTTTCACAAATTTATTAGCGAAGCAATTCTTCTATAAACTCATTAAATATGTACTTAATTTTCTGGGAAGACCTATTATAGCTAATAGACATTACCATCTGTTCACTATTGTAGTATATAGAAATCGATATAGGATATCTTGTTTCTCTACACTCTATATTTACTTTGGTACACTGTATTGATTCACATAATGGAATTTCAAACAAATTTACCATTATTATAGGTAACGTATAGCCAGATTTACTCATAACTAGTTTTTCTATAAACTTAGTGAGTAAACCCTTTACTAATTTACTTTTCTTATTCTTTTCTACAAGTGTTTTTAAATACTGGTTATCCATCTCTTTGCTTATAGGAATATAGTCTATAGACTGTTCTCCTATATAAACTATCAGATGATTTTCCATAAATATAGATAGACACTTAGCTATTATTACTTTTATATAGTCACCTAAACTACTAAACTCATTAGAAACCTGTTGTGTCTTTAGAATAGCTATCTCTTCTTTTGAAAACACCAGGTGCATATGGCTTCTAATATCACTATTGTCTATAGTAGTATAATATAAAACTCTAGGAATATATAATAGCCCAACTGTAACCAATAAATATAACTCGCTTACAATATGTATAGAGTTATCTAACTTGCTATCTACTCTATAGTCTATAGTAATATCATTTTGACCACTAGATAATACATAATCAACTACTTTAATAATATTAGATAACAGATAATAAAGTGATATATCTAATGTAATAGCTAGAATACTATTTTCTACCAGATAGATACGAAATGATTTCGCATATTTATTAAGTTTTGGAATAGTTTTAACCACATGTTTAAATAGATTTTCTACGTCTTCTATGCTTAACTCTCTACCCACACTAAAGAAAAGCGTATTTGTTATAGCACAGCTTCTACTAAACTGTTTTACAGTGTCACTATAGCTATATTGCAGTGAATCTTTAGGAATATCCCTACATATAATTGGAGTTTGTTCCTTTAAAAAAATCCCATATTGTAAATTATGCCTAATAAACGTTTTAGGACAGTTAAATGTATCCACTATATTATTACTAGTATCCAGTACATTTATAACATTAGATTCACTACTATAGTTTAAGTTATCTAGTAGATTTCCTATTAAATAGTATTTATTATCTAATATTTTTTTAGTACATCGACTTAATATAAACTTACCTATAGGATATGAGAAATAGTAGGAAAAAATAGTTTTACCAGATGCTGCTACCCTATATACATAGGAATCGTATATGGAAAATATAGCTGGATTACAGCTATTAGATACTAGAGATATTTTATGACTATCTCTGAACCCACTAATACATGTATAATAGGTTAAAATAAAAAATACATTATACCAACAATTTTCTAGTGAAAAACGTATTTGTTTATTAGCTACCAAGTTTGAAAAGTAGTGATTATAGTAAAAGAATAGACTCCAGTCTATATAGGTTATTTTTTTATTATAGATAATATATAGTCCTGATTTAAAATGACTACTATCTATATCATCGGATGTATCCAAAAGTATAATATATGGTAAACTATTCATATATGATTTATATATGATCTTACTTAGGTTTTCTATATCACTATAATCATTAGAAAACGCTATATTAGACGATATGTCTAAGTCAAATTTATAGAAAAAATTAGAAGTAAACATTTAGTTCTAATTTTTAGAGATAAAATAGTTATCTATTATAAACTTAATAATTTGGTACAGCTCTTTGAGCTCTAGCTAACTATTTTTAATAGTTAGGTACGACTATCTACGATAGTCCTAGTAAATTATTAACATAGTTAATAATTTGGTACAGCTCATAGAGCTCTAGCGAATTACCCTAGTAATTTGGTATAAAATTATATTGTTGTTCATCTTTTAAATACCTACATCTATAGTTTACTGGAAAATCGTATTTCTTACACCAGCTCAATCCAAATATAGTTTGTTCTTTTTTAATAGTAGTAATATCATTATTATCTAAGTGTTCATAGAAAAAACTAACACCTTTTAATAAACTTTGTATTTGTTTTCCAGTAAAATAGACATTAGCCGCATGGATCATTTCTATAAACTCTTTAGGAATATTGTTAGATAACAATCTAGTCACATATTTTTTCTGTTCAGCTAATATAGCTATTTCATCTACCATTTCAAGTAATGTATCAATATCCATGTTAGAAATACCCCTAAAATCCTTACAAACTATATATTTTTCTGAATTGGCTGATCTAGAGGCATATGGTTTCGTAATATATACCTCATTAAAGTAATAAGATAAAATATATAATAAATCTATGTTAGCTTTCTGGAATAAATCAAAAACCTTTATTACCATATGGCCCCCATCATCTAATATAGCTAATCCTGCTACGACTTCACAAAAAATGAGTTGAAAAGCGGTGGTTTCCTGGTTATTATAATCACCTGAAAAATCAAATCCACCATCACCTGTTACTAAGTCAGCCTTTTTAAAGTCAAATAACTTTGCGAAATTTTTAATATTTTTTGACTTGTATAAATCACCTGTCCCATCTTCACCATAGGAAACCATACAATTATCACATTCTTTAATAATTCGTTGTGACTTAGTCCATCCAGGTACTTCACTACTATTAGATTTAAGGGTAATACAATTAATAGTATCTTTAGCAGAAGCAGAGTATTTACGTCTATAGTAATTAAAACATTCTATAAATCCACCTGGTCCCTCTGCTAATGCGCCATAAGTAACCTGATTATCACCGTTATTAATTAAGTCGAAATCTTTACAAATTTCCCACATCTTAAAAAAAGCTCTAGATATAGGATCATAGTTAGCTATACCTATATTAGAGTTCTTATTCTTTATACATTGATGTAATAGTTCACATTCATTAGATAGCTTTTTACAAAAATCCCATATCTTCTGGTTTTCAATATCATCTATTAAAGATTTATATTTATTGAGTGTATTATATAATTCACTTTCATAGATAATACCAGAGAGATCTTCAGTAAATTCTATATTAAATATACAGTCGTCTTTAGTATTGTCTATAGATAAACAATACTTTTGTAATAAATCTATTGTAGCCATTAGTTACTTATATTATAACTACAAACTTTATATAGCTATTAGATAGTAACTAAGTCTAAAAACACATCCTTCTTAATATATATAGCTAAAAATTTTGATAGCTAATAAATAAAAATAGCATTTATATATTATTGATTTAAGATGGTATATGAATCTATTGATATCAGTCCTGAATGGGATATAATTGACTCTAGAGAATTTGACTATAGTGATCCTGATCAGGACGCTATATCAAAACAATTATATCTCTATTCTAATTTGTTTAAAATAAATTCAGTAGAAACAGCAATATCTTATATAAAAGATAGACTAACAGATAAAACATATTATGAACTTGCTGCTATCTATTATGGTTTATCTGGTAGAGAAATAGAAAAATACAACAATAAAAATAAACATTTAAAAATAAATAAACCATTACTTCAAAAAGGAGGTTTATATGAAGAACCAGATATAAATGATCCAATATATAAATTTTTAGTATTAATAGATGCTGCTCATGATTTTAAAAGACCAGCTATTAATTATTATTTAGATATAGAAAAATATGAATTGCCTGTTGGACTAACAAGACATGCATTAGAAAATGACTTGGAAATACTAACGTTTCTTTCTAATACTAAATTATTAACCTTTGGTAAATTATCATATCCTAATCCATTTGAAAATATATCATTTAATATATTTAATCTAAAAGAAAGAATAGAAAAAAATCCCAATGTAACATATGAAGAATTAGTAGAAACCCAACAACGCAGTCTAAATACACTAGGTAGTTATTTAGATAGAAAAAGAATTCCTTTAGATATATGGTGTCATATATCATCTGTAACAGTTAATAATAAAAGAAAAGAAAAAGAATACTATGAGTTAAGACAGTTAGTATATATATGTAAATATATTAAGGAATGGTTTAGTAATGATCAAACATTATTATTTAACGTAGATAATTATAATATAGCTTTAGAGTTAATATTAACTGCTAAGTATCTAGATGAAGCAATGTATAATATATATAGTAGTGACAAAGATTTAAAAAATGAATTACTAATGATAATAAACGAAAATAAAACTAAGCCTATAGAATGGATCATATCAACAAGTGATGCTAATATATATGATAATTCTCTCCATTGGTTAAATGATATAGATTTTGATAATAAAACTGGAGTATTATTTGGAAAAGATACTAATAATATTGAAATAGGACCAGTAGATAATATTCCAAAAAATAAGCTTATTGATGAAACTAAAATAAACTATATACAAAAAGAACAATTTAAGACATTATTAAAAATTCCAGTAGTTATCATTGAAAATAGTTTAGAAAAGTATAATGGAATAATCAATAGTAACCAGTCTAAATATCTATTTTCTCTGGACTATATTAAACTATTTTTAAAAATTAAAGGTATTAAAACTAAAACCGTTGAAGATAATCTAATAGATCGTATAGATGATAAAATAAAAGATTATACAGAAAAACAATACTTCTATAATAGTGTGATGCCTATAGCGGTTCAATTTATAACTAGATTTAGTGAAAAAACCTTTTATATGCTAAAGAGAGCTGGTGATTGGGGTCAAATAGAACACTGTAAGCGATATAATAAAATCTTTGTTACCAAAGACAAAATGGCAGCGTTATATGCCAGCTATAGACAAGTTCCATATATATATATTAAAAATAAAACAGTTGATTATGACTATGCCAGACAAGATCCAGACTTTATACAATTCTCGTTTATTCTAAATAGACCTTAATTATTAGGACTATGGATAGTAAAACTAAGTTATAAAATAAAAAGTATATTTTATAGCTTAATAATTTTTACAAGTCTTTTATTTTTTTAATTCAACTCTAAGTTCTTCTAAACTTGCCTTTAAAGATAATAACTTAGAGTTAGTTTCATTGTCTTTTCTATATTTATCTTTATCGAAACGTTCTATAATTTGTTTAACCAAGTTATAAGTACTTTCATTTCTAAGCTTTAGTGCTTTTTGAATATGGTCATATACCATATTAAATTGTTGTTTATCAGCAGCAGACAAGGTAGATTTATCAACTACTTCCTTTGGTTTAATAGTAATAGTTTTACCCTTTTTTACTATAGGTACCGCAGGTACTGGTTCTACTGCCTTAGCAGCTTTTCTAGCTTCATAGAATTTATTAATTTCTGCTATAGAAGCACTATAGTCATCGGTCGCAAGTTTATCCTCATCTCTAAAGCTTTGTGTAGATTTATTAGCTTCTAACCAATCTCTAAGTCTATTGACTCTATCAATATCGCCAGTAGCTATTACTGATTTAACAAGTGACATTCTAAAGGTAGTATCTACATTAACTATAACATCTATATATTGATAATAATCACCACCAGATACAAAGGTTTCGTAGAAACTAGTAACTTGGCTTTCTGAAAGTTGTCTAAATATATTAACAATAGCATCTTTGTAGCCATGTTTAGCACTATCTACTAATTCGTTATATATAGCACCATTACTCATAGTAGAGTAGTCTATATTTTCTTTTTTCTCTTCCTCTTCTAATACTGGTTTAGGTTCTGGTACAACGACTGTAGCTTTTGGTACAACAGTAGATTTCTTAATAATTACCTTTTTCTTTTCCTGTTTAACTACTAATTTTCCATTTACAATATCCTGTTCTAACAAGATTTTCACCTCATTAAATAGGTTATTTTCAATTGTGTCTTGTAAATCACTATTAGATTTATCCTTAACACTATCCCATGAACCTTTATTTACCAAGTCCATATATAATACATTCTTGTTTTGGCTAATCTCTCTATATATAAATGTGTAGTATTTATTAACTTTATCCATATCAACAGTTCTCTTTTGTAATATAAAGTAGCTATTTAAGAAACTTAGTTTTTTCTCTACATCTGTAAGTTTAGTGTGGATATCTTTAGCAAGAGCAAAATCACTACTATTTTCTGGAATAGTAGCTAAATAGTCATAGACATGGCTAAAACTACCAACACTTTTTTTAGTACCATTTATATTAGGAATGTTCATATGTTTCATAACATCTTGGCTAAGAACTTCTATACCAATATCTTTACAACGTTGTAAGAAATAGTCAAATGAAACTAGGTATTCCTCAATAATTTGGTTAATACTATATATAAGAACTTTAATAGATATACCAATAGATTGGTCATCAGCTGTAAAACTGGTATTTTTATAGGATTTAATGATTTTCCATACAAGTTTACCACTAGAGTACTCAGCGATAAAATCATTGGTTTGTACCTTTTCAAGCATTTTAAATATAGCATCACCGTCAAAACAGGCACCAATTAAGAAACCACCTGGTTTAAGGTTATCATTGATGTTTTCTATGAAATTATCTAATCCTACCTTGTTTTTAAAGAAATAGTGAAGAGCAAACATAATGGAGATAATATGGAATTTATTGTTTTTAAAGTAAGTATTAAATTCATCATTTGGATTCCACAAGTTATTAAATAGTTGTTTAGAATAGTCATCTATAAATGCGTTACCATTTATAATGTTTTTAGTAACATCTCCAACTAAAAAGTGACAATTAGGAAGTTTATTATTTAAGTAGGATTGGCTCTTATAGAAATTATAACGTTCGCAAGCACCATCGTTTTCATCCATAATATTGTTCCTATATAAATCAATACCAATACATGTACTAATACCGTTATCACGCCATTTAGCAATATCACTACCTTTACCACAAGCTAAATCTAAGAGAGATAACTTAGGTTCACCTTTTTGTTTAAGATAGGTAGATACATTGTTTAACAATAATCTACTTTTAATAAACTTGTTATGGAAATCTTGTAAACCAATGGTAATAGATTTTTCTCTTTTTTCATTAAGAATCTTTGAGTAATATTTAGATTCTTCGTCTGCTACTTCTGGAATACCTATACCCGTTGTAATAATTTCTGGAGTAACAGGATTATGCATAGACATCCAGATGTTTTCAGCTATATCTTCAAAATTACCAAAGTTAATAGGAGCTTTAATATCTTCGTGGCTAGTTATTTTAGATTTAATAATAGGAGCAAACTTTTGAAACAAGCTATATTCATATTTATCATAGCTCTGAACGCTATCTCTATTGATTCCAGGTAGTCTTTCTACGTATCCAATAACACTTTTAAATAGGTCTTTAGTTTTTGGATTAAATGGTTTAGACACGAGTTCTAAACACTTTTGTATTTTTTTATAGACAAGTTTTTGCTTAGCTAAACCATTTTTATAGTCAAATGTTTTATCATGTCTTGTTCTAAGGATAGACCAACGCATAGCCTTGTTAGGAATATAGTCTTGACCATCCATATTAAATCCAGTATAGCTACACTCTACAATAGACTCATCAACAACTGGGTGATTTTCTAAATCTCTAGGCATTGGTCTTTCACCATTGCGTCCAGGTACTAGTTCTAATAGAATATTGTGAACTTCTTCGTCTAATGGATGTTTTGGATAGAACTGTTTAGGTCTTAATACATCATCACCTACATTAGTCTTCTTTCCAAGACAAGGATTTTTAACAATAGTGCTATTACTACCAACATATAAATGACCTACTTTGTATTGTTTAGTAACCGCACCATTACTATCATTTTTTGATATTTCTTTAACACGATCAGTAGATAGAACTCTATCACCTAACTTAGCTGTTTCTACTTTTTCAAATCTAAGTAAGAAATCAATAGTATTATCCGCTGGTGGTTTCCATTTTAAGTTTTTAGTCCATGTTTGCCCCATTCTTAAGTCATAATATGGGTCATTTTCATCATATTCTACAGGCATATCTTTAGGTGTATAGATAACACCATCAAGTTTATATTCAGTATTACCTGCTATATAGTTATCCCATATACGCTTAGTTTGTGCGAATATAGACATATTGCTATCAGCTATATAGAAAGTTTTTACTTTATATTGTTTAACTGAACTAAACTTTAAAAATGGTTGTAATTTATCTATAAACATTTGTCCAAGTGCTATACGAGTAGCTACAAGGGTTTCACTATTAGATATAAGAGGGAGTTTCGCACAATCCATTCCCTTAAAGATATAGCTATCGAAGAGAGCATAGGTTTGTAGTTTTCTATTATGGTCTTTACCATAGTGTAAGTATTCACCATTAAATAGGTAGGTTAGATTATCAAAATCTACAATGATATTACTATCTGCTACTCTTAGATTACTATCTATTAAATACATGTTATTAAGATATTGTTTATAGTATTCCTTGCGTGTTTCATCTTCTTCCTGTTCAATACAGTCTTGACCAATCTTAAATAGTAACATAGATACACCATCTGCTTTATCAGTAACAGTATATCCATATTGGATTGATTTAGGATTTTCAGGTCTAACATGGTTCATGTTAATACTAACAACTTTTGGACTAATAAATTTAGGTTTATTAGGTAGTTTTTTTAAGTTATTATTAAGTCTATCTTCTATAGCCTTATAGGATTCATCACTATTCAAAATCATGTTAAAATAGCTAAAAGGCTTGTTATCTATATATTTCTCTCTAATCTGAATTGCTTCACTAGATTCTCTATCTAAACTTTTATAGTGTTCTACCTGTTTAATAACATCTAGTTTAGTTTGAATACGTTCTCTAATCAAGTTATTAGTAGCTTTAAGATATAAAGATATGATATCATCTTGAACTTTTTTACTAACAAAGTTTTGACCAGGTGTTCCATTAACATCAGACATACAATTCAAGTAGAAACGTTCAATAAAGTGTGTTAAACCATTAGCAATACCCATAGGTTCATGAACACTATTTTTACCTATAGGTAAAATTTCTACCTCAAACTCATATTGTTCTGGTTCTTCTACAATTCCAGATTCAATAAAGGTTTTTACTGGTAATAATGTCTCATTACCAAATTCATCTAATACTACACTGTTAGTTTTTATCTTAGTCAGATCAACTCTATATGTTACCCCAGCTGGTTCATAGTCAATCCAGTAACTAATTCTATCCTTTAAACGATAGACCTTATAACTGTTTTTAGTACCAATCGTATTAAGCTTTTCTAATGCTTTAGTAGCTTTTCTCTGTAATTCTTGTAACTCTTGTGATAATATATCATCTATAACAAATTTTTTTTGTTTATGGTTATAGGCTATTTCGATTTTACCACCTACACGGATTTTATAGTTATCTAAGTCCATCTTAAACTTATAGTGATGTTCTGGAATAGGCATATTCTCAGGTATATTGTATGTTTTTCTAATATAGTTATCAACATCTATATTTTTAGGAAAAAACATTTCACCCTTATAAATAATTGTGTAATCCTCTAACTTACTAGGTAAATTATTAGTTTTACAATATTCACCTATAATACTTGGGTTTTTTAAAGTAAATCTTAGATTGCTAATATCATCTCCAGAATCTACTTTTTGGTCTCTATAAAATTGAATATCTAATGTTTTAGAACTAGTCTCTTGTCCCTTAGTTTCAAAAAATTTCTTAATAGTGTTAAATTGAGCATAGTTTAAAAGGTTAGACTGGCCACCAAATGCTCCTAATGGTAACCCCATACGTAATTCTATTTCAGTTTCCTTTAGTCTATATTGATTATAATAAGTTAAGTCTAACTGTCTTAACATTTGTACTTGAGTCTCGGTCAAGTTATCATCAAAGTCTAAAGATATTATATTAGTATTTGTATCCATATCCATAGTATATAATATATATATTGATTTTAAATTAAAATAAAAATATATATCAATTTTTCTTAACAAATACATTGTCTATTTGCTAACTATTTCTTCTATAATTTCCTCTTTCTTCTTATTAATAAGCCCTGTTTTACCAGTCTTTTTTATAGATATACCCATAGAAAGTGCTATATTTTGAATCTCTTCTAATAACTTCTTTTCAAGATTAGCAAGATCTATTTTAGCATTACTAGATAAATAACCCTTTAATTCACTACCTAATATATATTTGTTATTTCTATGTTTAATTGAATATAGTTTATCTCTATCCTCAGCTATAAGTACTGTAGCTCTCCTATCTACATATGTATTTAGATATGTAGTAGACATGTCATCTAAGTTTATATAGATAACGTTAGTATTTAAGACATCTCCATATACTTTTAACATTTTCATTGGAATATCTCTGTTTTCTGTTAAAATCTCATCTATATCTGATTTTTTAAAATCTTTAGTGCTATATATACCTTGCTTATATAGCTGTTCTTTTCTAAATATAGTAATAATCTCTAGTTTTATCTCTTTAAGCATGCTCTGTTTATCTTGTGATATAGCAAAATTGTCTGATAAACATTGAAAATAGGCAGTACTATACCTATCATAGCTATTTTTCCTAGTTTCTAGCACTATAAATTGTTTTGATAGTTTTTCTAACAACTCACTTATATATTTAGGTTTATAAACAATATCTTCTTTTAAAGATTTCTGTTCTAATACTTCTTTAACAATAGGATTAGGTATATCTACTACTAATTCCTTTTTAATAGTAGGATTAGGTCTATTGACTACTAATTCCTTTTTAATAGTAGGATTAGGTCTATTGACTACTACTTCTTGCTGTGTTTTTACTATAGATCTTTCTGGCCTTGAAACAAGACTATTGCTATAGAAAGTTTTTTTGAATAGACTCTCTAAAAAATGTTGTTTATTGAGGTTAGTTTGAAATGCTAAACTATAGTTATAATTAGATTGGATTTGGTCTAGTTTTTGAACGGTATAGTCGTTTTTAAAGTTTTTGAACTGGTTTAATAAACTTTTAAACTTGGTATTTCTTAAATAATATGCCATAATAGCAATGTTCTATATATTTTTAATTATAATACAATGATTATATTTAAATATATATAAATCAAAATTTTATATTATAGTTCATCCTCTTCTAACTCAGCATCGCTATCAGGTTCTTCTTCTGCATCTATATCCTCTTCTAATTCCTCAGTTTGATTATATACTATTTGGTCATCACCAGCTTCATCACAGTAGTTGATATCTAGACTATTGGTAAAGCTACTCTCAAAACTATTAGTAGTAGCATCTTTACATTTCTTTAATAGTCTAGCCTTAGTACCCTCAAATTTATATTTAATAGTTTTTAGTGATGGATAGTGTATTTTATCACCACCATCATTTGGAAAGCTTTTTAAGTTATTGCTAGATAGTCTATCTAGAAAGTTCTGGAATGAAAAGTTCTCATTTTTAATATTCTTAATTCTATTTAGTTCTAACTGAATATCTTCTTTACCCATAGTAAAACTATCACTATTACCATTTGATAAGTAGGCACCTTTATCTTTACTATTACTATTTAGCCTATCATCTATAACATTATTCTTAGAAAATTCAATAAAGTCCCATACTTTTTTAATAGTATCATCGCTTATAAATTTTAGATTAATAAATACACCATTATTATTTTCTGTAAATTTATCTGTGTCTACTCTGATAATATTAAATACTTCACATAGTTGAGTATAGGATAAGTTAGCCAACTCTTTTTTAAGTAACTCTCTACTCTTGGCATTATTTTTTCTGGTAGAAATCATCTCTATTCTATATAGAATAAAAAAAATTTATAAATTAAATTTAGAAAAACGTGAGGTTTAACTCTATATTTTAGTTTTTACTAACAAATTCTGCGATTACTTTTATATTATCGTCATTTAGTTGGTATTTATAACTAACTATTTTTACAATAATTTCATCATCTTTATTAATTTTGTCGAAAAAGCTAGTATCATTATAGTGAACACTAGCAATAACGATTTGTAATGGACCCGCAATAGCAAATAAACCAATTTTATTTTTGCCAACTACTTTACATTTTAGTTGCTGGCCCTCACTTGGTTTACACACATTTGCTTCGACTCTAATATCATAGTATATTTCACCATTGAAATGACTTGTATTTATTTTACCTATACTTCTACTTATTATATTTACACTTTCTTTGTCTACATATCCAATATCAATACATTTGTCTCCTATCTTAGTTTTAACTTGGTTAATAATATAGCTATCTATATCTAAATCCCTAGCTTTTCTTAAATCTAAAGATTCTCTAATTTGAATAATTTGTGGATAGAAAAGATTACTAAGCTCATCTTTTCTATTTTTTTTAACTTGATAATTAGCCATGATTATTTATAATATACTTATAGAAATATTTAAATCAAAATTTATAAATCCTTTTGAAGATAGTGTTCCTCGACTCTATAAAAATATCTATTGCTTAAGTTAACATTTTCACTATTATAGTCGTGGTGTCTTAGTAATAGCTCTATTTCTTCACATAGTGATTCCTTGCTTTCTAAACCAGACCTGGTATCTGTACTATACTTTTTACTGCCATATAAAGTATTGATAATCTTAGCTAATTCAGGTCTATCTTTAGCACCTTTAGCTGTACCGCATATACCACCTCTTCTTAATGATTTCTTCTGTATACTACCATCTTGGTTATACTTTAATTCATATGTACCATCATTTTTATTTATTATATAGAATAGTCTATCTACATTATGATTATCTATATAACCAAACAACATACTATCTTTAGTATCAGCAGTTTTTTCAGTATCAAATCTAAGTCCCAGTTCTAAATCACTAAGCTCATTTTTCTTAATGAACTGTCCACTGTCTTCTCTATAGCTATAGTAGTAGTGATTTTTATTAATATCATATGTTTGAAAGGCTACTATATTGTCGTTATCACCTCTGCCTAAGTCTCTCTTTTGTCTAATGATATATTTATTTAGTCTGGGTGTATCATATAGGTATAGAATTGCCCTGTGTAGTCTATTTTTAGCAATACCATTGTTTTTAGACTCGTCTAGTATAATATCCGGTAAAACATCTAATAGATACTGTGTTCTAGTCTCATAAGACAGCTTTTCTAACCTAGATAAAAATAAATAGTAACTTAGTTGTTCTCTATTAGGTATAATAGGTGTTTCACTATTATCTGTTGGATATTCTTGGTATCTAGAGTGTATATCTTTTTCTGATGCTGTTAACATTTTATTTAGTTCAGAAATAGATTGTGTTTTTAATTCTAGTGGTGCTAATACTACTTTTTGTTTAGTTAATATTTTTTTATTAACCTGTTTATTTTGCTGTTGTTTATATAAGTTTAGCAAGTTAGGATATTCCCTATCTAATGAAACCTTGGTTTGAACACTATAGTTAGGAATGTATCTATATAACATTGGCGAGTTAAGGTCATTTAGTTCTCTTGGTTGAAAGATATATTTACCATATCTGTCAATAATGATACCTGGTCTATAGAAACCATCATATACAGTTTCTTTACTAGTAACAATTTCATCCAGCGCCTTAAATATAAAATCACTACTAGATTTAACCCCTAGTTTTTCCATTGATTCTACTATATCGTCTTCTGAATAAACATAGTCCAACAAAAACATATTTTTGATATATTCTTTTATCAATACTATATCATCTTCCGCAAAAAAATCATTAAATGTATCATTGCTAGCCTCTTTTTCTTCTAGTGAATTTCTAGGTAAACAGGTATAGAGACATTTATCAAAGTTACATCTCATACTATAGTCCTGGTCGTATAGCGATACTACTCTCTCTTCGCCCTTACTATCTACTATATGTCTATTAGATAAACTCTTATCGCCTATTTGGTTATAGAAATCCTCTAAAAATAAATTACCATATAGGTTTAGTCCACAGTCTATAGCATTTCTTTTAAGTGTTCTTTCTACTAGTGCCATTTTTATTTTCTTTAAAAATGCCCTTCTATAGACTCTTTCATCTGGAGACTCAATTTCACTATATACGGTATCTGTTTTAGGTGCGGTAGCTATATGCATATATAGAGTCACATTTCTAAGACTTTCTTCTAAAAATCTATGAGAAAAACGACGAATACCTCTACCAGCGGCTTGTTCCATAGTATTAAGATGGTGCCATGGGTCTAGAATATGTATTTCTCTAACACAAAAAAAAGATATACCCTGTTCAACAACTCCAGAACCTAAAATAATCTTTATATGTTCTCCGTTCTTATTTATATTTGGTTCACCATCTAAAAATGGTTTATGTAGTTCTTTATTTAGAAACTGCTGTTGTAGTTTTAATCCATTTACTTCATTCTTTAGTATATTTAGTCTTGTTTTAGGAATAGAACCATCGAGATATATATATTGAGCTGGTACAAAGTGTTTTTTCTCCTCATCTGTCAGTTCACTAAAATATTTAAGGTGCTTAGCACAAAACCTATTTTTACTCTGACCATGTTCTTCTAGAAAGTTTTCTGTTTTTCCCTCACCGGTATATCTTGTAAACCCATTTTCCTCTAATGCTAATGCTAAACTTTTAACACCTGCGTCAACAAATTGCGAATAGACAAAACTAATACCTTTGCATGTTTTAATTTGCTCTATGATATTATAGAACTTAGCTGAATAGGTAGCTAGGTTTTTCATATGTAGAAAGGGATATCCATTAATGTTTTTTACGTGGTCTGCGTAGCTATATTTGGTGATACCATCTTTTTCTCGTTTCTTCTCTAATAAACATTCTCTAAATCCACCCCTGCCAAATAAACCTTTATTTTCCATTCTAGATGGAAATACTATGTTAGATGCCTGAGATGTTTTACTATGACTAAAACCACCTTTTCTTTTAGTAGTCATTTCATCTGGGAGTTCTTCTTCATCTTCTACCTCTTCTGCTTCCTCCTCTATCTCTTTTTCTTCACTTTCCATAGATAAGATAAACTGCTGTAAAGTGCGGTATTGCCATTCAGAACACTCATCTTTATAGAATTTCATATTCTTAATAGCATCGGACTCCTCTAACTGGACCTTTTTACCACCTTCTACTATATATTTAGGTTTTGGGGTATAGCTATTCACATCAATAGGCTCTAGTTTAATAGGAAAACTAAATGGATTTTCACCTCTTAAATAGGATATATAACCTCTGCTTTTTTCAACTAATAGATCTAATGCGTTATCATCTTTAATCTCTAACCCTTCTTTATCAAATAGCTCATCATCTTCTATAGGTCCTCTTTTGTCATTCCATAACAATAGGTTAAGTAACCAAACTATTTCCTTAGAGATATTATACATTGGAGTAGCAGTAGCTAATACTAGTTTAGTATTTTCAGCATATCTAGCTATTAATTCTAAATAAGGTCTAGCAACTTTATCATTTCTTTCTTCCTTTTTTATATTTTTTTTACGTTTCTCTTCAGATTCTATTCCACCAGAACCACCTTCTCTAGTCTCGTGGACTTCATCCATAATAATAACTAAGTTAGAGAAACGCTTTTTAATGTAGTCTATAGTAGCCTTTTGTTTATTTTTCTTTATAGATAGTTCTCTTTCTAGTTCTTTCTTAATAGTATTAGCTAGTTTTTGATAACCCATAAATTCATAGTATTTATTCACTACTCTATTTACTTCCCTTTTTATTCTATCTGGGTTCATTCCATCCAGTTTTGGTAGTTCATTCTGGTATCTACTACCAGTACATTGAACGTTAATGTTAGAAGCACATCCACTGGTATTTCTTAGTCTATCCATTTCTTTTCCAATATTAAAAATTTCATCTCTCCAGGTTTCTTCTAGTGTTTCACTTGGAGTTAGTACTAATATTTTTTTATCATTAGATTGAATAAGATTTCTAAAGTTTTCTGCTATAGATACGCCCGCACAGGTTTTACCTACACCAACTTCATGCCACAAAAGAATTCCATTATAAGGTGTATATTCACTAATATAGTTTTTTACAAATTTCTGGGTCATACTTTTTTGAAATCCTTTTTTACTATCTATTTTTTGGTTAGCGTCTGTCATAATTGGAATCTTACTAAGTTGAAATTCTTTTTTAGACATAAGTCTAGTATTAAATTCTGTATCATATAGTTCAGGATAGCTACTATATGGTGTTCCTATATCAGTACCAGTACTCTCTAGTTCTCTAGTTATATCCTCTAATGCTCTTCTACAGACATCTAGTGCTATTTCACTAGCCCTTCTCATTCTACCATTAGATGATTTTACTAATTCCTTTTCTATCTGTTCTTGTTCTCTGGTTAATAAATCTAACTGTTGAAATAGTTTTTCTCTACCACTGCCTTCAACTGTATCTAGTTTTATAGAAATATCTTCTCTAAATAACTCAACTAGTGTCTTTCTACCAATCATTTGTTCTAATCTATTTTTAGTTATATCCATGGTATATTGGTATAGTGGCATAAGTTTATTGTTTTTGTTATATAGACCTTTCTCAGCCTCTATATATAAGCTATTAATATAGTTTATTTTTTTCATTAGGCTTTCTCTTGGGAATAGATTTAGGCTATCTATTTCACTAAATTTATTTAGTATATCATCTGTTAGAATATTAGATAATTCTTGTCTATTTAGTGGTTCTCCATTTGATAACCTTTCTAGTAATTCATCCATTATTATATAATCTTGAAAATAATTTGTGTTTATTTTCAAAGCTATAGAATTATAAGCTAGTAAATTTATGTGTGAGCTGTCTGACTAGCTCTCTCTTACTTATCTCATAGTCTCTAAATTTAGTGTCTAATTCACTAAGTGTGTAGAAACCAATCTGGCTAATCTCTGTAAACTGTTCCATATTTGTTTCATTAATTGATATAGCAATTTCAGAACTATACTCTGCTAAATAGTATATATTTCTATAGATAATATTATCATAGCTTTTATATTCTTCTACTATCTTTGATTCTGGGTCTATAGTAAAACTATCCCTACTAATACCTGTTTCTTCCATTAATTCACGTATAGCTCCTGCTAAATCATCTTCATCCTTTTTTCTACGACCCTTTGGAAATCCCCATTCTTGTTCCGCATAAAATTTAGTTTTATGACTGATAAAATAGTCTATATTATAATACATATTATTAGTACAAAAACCATCCTTTAGTTTATTAAATTTGTCTTCTGCCATTTTTTTATCATTTAGGTTTTTACTATTTTCCTTGTTATACTTAATATCTTGCCATAATAGTTCCCATAGTGCCCCAAAATCAAGGGTTTTTACCTGTTCTAATTCACTATTAGTAAGTACATTTATTATTTGTTGTATATAGTTAATATCGCTAAAGGAATATTTTCCTCTAACCAGTTGAACAAATCCTATAGTATTTCTTCTACATAATAGTAAATATTTATAGCTACTCTCGGTTTTTTTATATAAGACAACGCCTAAACTAGTAATAGGTTTAGTACACTCTCTATAGCTATGCTTATATTCACCACAGTTAGTACAAAATATGGGATTGCTGGTTTTATGGTGTAAACGTTTATAGGCAATATCTCTTGGATTATACATGTAAATACTAGTCTTTTTTATATTAAAATGTTTAAGTATTTACAAAATAGATAAAATCTATATATAAATTATAAGATATGGAGACTATAGAACAAGAGATTAAACACTTTAAAGAAATTCTAGAAATGAAGCGTAAAGAGCTAGAAAATAAACAAAAAGAAATACAGCAACTAGAAGATATGATTGCTAATATGGAAAAACAACAAGGCCAATAGAATTATATCCTACTATATTAATATGGATCCAGTTATTTGGGGACCTACACTATGGTCATCTTTACATTTTATCTCTATGACTTATCCAGAAAGTCCTACTAAAAAAGATATAGAACATAACATAGTTTTTTTACATAGCTTATCTAATGTATTACCCTGTGGTGTATGTAAGCAACATTTTAAAGAGCTATTAGATAAAACTAATCTGCCAATCGAATTATCTAATAAACAAAGCTATATAGCTCTAATCCATAGACTACATAATTCGGTAAATAGAGCGACCAATAAAAAGGAAATAAGCTATAATAGCTTTTTAAAACTATATCAACAAATTATAGACTCTGGTAGTTTTAATCCAATAGCCCTAAAGAAAAAATGTGATATCTATAAGTATACAATTATAATACTATTCGTTTTAATAGGTGGATTAGGATATAAATTAGCTAAGAAATAGTCTAAAGACATATAGATATGATTATTTAGTCTATAGCTATAAAAATACTATATGGAAGACGACAACATGGATAGTCTAGTTATAACTAAATACAAGGAAATACTAGAAAGAGACAAGTTACCACCAAGAATAGCCGTTAAAGAGTTATTAGAACGTGTTAAAAAGGATAAAATGGAAATAGCTAAACTTATGGTAGAGAATGATTACCAAAAAAACATTATTGATAGGCAGGCTGAGCAACTATTAGCTACTACTAACTATTATAAAACTAAAATAATGTCTATACAAAAAGATCTAAAAAAAGAATTAGAAATAAATAGTGATTATACTAATAAAATAGAAAGATTTGTTATGGAAAATGATTCTATAATTAGAGATAGAAATAATCTAATATTATTAGTAAATGAACTTCAGAGTAAAACACTAATTAGTAAAATAAATAAACTAATATATAGCCATAGAAAAAGTAAATAATCTATATATCATAAAATCGAGTTTTGCTATATAGAGTATTTTTAAATTTATTGTTGTTCATAGTAGATGTGATAGATTGCCATTAAAACACCTAATGGCACTAATGTATTAGGAGTTAGGGAAACTAGTGATAAACCTGCTAACTTAAGATAGTTACCTAATAGAGGATCATCTATTATAGGTAAGTCGCTTGGAAGAGCACCACCGGTCTGTTCACCTTTTAGTGTGCTTTCTAAGTAGTCTTTACCATATAAGAGAGCAAATGGTACTAATGTGGTACTTGTTAACATCTTTAAACCATTGTATTTAAGGAATAAGTCCATAACTCTATTACCATATATACGTTTAACGTATTTACCAATGTTACCACCAGTTTGGATTTCATTTTTTCTTGTTAATTCATAGACTAACATTAAAATACCTAATGGTACTAAAGTATTAGGTGTAAAAGACATAGTAGTTAATCCAGCTGCTTTTAGAATATTACCAACTAATGGGTCATCAACTACTGGAATATCCGCACCACCAGTTTGTTGTGCCTTTCTAATAAATTTTTCAAATTGTTGTTGACCTAGTAATAGAGCAACAGGAACTAGAGTAGCTGTTGTTAAAGTTTTAATACCCATATACTTAAGATATAGGTCAAATACTCTGTTACCTACCAAAGAGCTAGCGAAGCTATAAAGTTTATTAGTTGTATCTCTAACTATTGACATTATAATATATAGTTATATATTTTTATTTTTTACTATAGTGGAAATTTTCTATAACAAAATATTCTTATATATTAACTAATCATAATGGATGTCACCAAAACAAAACTAAAAGAATTCTATGGTAATCTTTTAGATAAGAACTCTAAAACCTATAAAATAGCTATAGTATTATTAGTACTAACTATTATAATATCTACAATTCTATTATATAAGAGATATAAACGAAACCAGAGACTATATCCAAAGTTATATACATTTGGTAAACTTGCTTCTAAACGCGATGAACTAGAAAACAGTGTTATAGTCTCACCTATATCTAATAATGAATTCTCCTATTCTACATGGATATATCTAAATAGTTTAGACTATAGATATGGACAGTGGAAACACGTATTTACCAAGGGTATTAGTGAAATTAACTCATTAGAACAGTGTCCTAGTCTATGGATACATCCTAAAAAGAATTCTCTAAGATTACTAGTTAAAAATGCCAGTAACTATTTAGAAACAGTAGATATAGAAGATATTCCACTTAAGAGATGGACTAATGTTGTTTTTACAGTAGCAGATACCTACCTAGAAGTTTATATAAATGGTAAACTAACTATATCTAAGAATCTAAACAATAGTCCTAGTTTTAATAGTGGGTCATTAATAGTAAATAACAATGATGGATTTGATGGTATAGTTGCGTCTCTTAATTATTTTCCAAGAACATTAACACCTACAGAAATATCTAGATATTATGGCAGAGGTCCAACAGGTCAACTATGGTTTGAATACTATTGGTCTCAGCTATATCACTGGGGCCATCCTATAGATGATATAGTAGATGGCATACCAAGTCAACAGGATTCATTAGCAAGTGATTAACTATAACTTTTATCGATATCTATAATAAAGTATATATGGGATTTTATATTAAACTATTACTATTTTTATTAATTGCTTATTTATCTATAGTATTCTATATTAAGGTTTGGCTACAAGATAGACAAGTTGTATTTGAAGGAGTAGAGGATGCTAGGATTACTAAGGTAGTTAATGGTAAACATCTTAGACTAAATAATCATAAGAATGGATATGGTGGGTCAATCAGTTTTTGGCTATATGTTGCTGACTGGGACCATAATTTTAATTTAGAAAAAAACATTTTTCAAAAAGATGGCCTTAAGATGTATTTTGGCTCTAGCTCTAATGACTTAGTGCTAGAAACTAAGGTATATAATAGTGATAGGGTTGAAAAGGTGATATATAGAGATATACCAATTCAGAAATGGATGCATATAACTGTTATAGTAGATAATAGAACATTAGACTTATGGGTAAATGATAAATTATATAGTTCTAAGACTCTAACTAATATACCTAAAATTGATGATAACCAACAGTTAGAAATAAATGCTAATGGAGGTTTCGGTGGATATATCTCCAGATTCTATACCTATGACCATATCTTATCTAAAAAATATATTACCTTTATGGCTAATGGAAATCCTATTAATAGAAGTATTATAGGCTATCTTAAGAGATTTTGGGATTGGCTGATGGGATTTAAGGGTCATTTTAGTGTAAATGTTTCAGTAGAGAATAGCTAATAAATATTCTATAAAATAGTAGCACTATTATAAAATATTTATATATCTATAATATAAAGTAGATATGGATAGAATCAGAGATATGGCAAATAACCCAGGTTATCAAAAAGTAGCTATGGTATTAGCAGCGGTTTTTATAGTGTCCTGGTTATATAATAAGTTAGTAAACTATATGAAATCTAAATCAAATTTCTTAGTTTTATCTGGTAATCAAAAAGGTAATAAACCATTGGTTGTAGAAAAAGATAAAATACCTGTTCTTAAGGAAGGTTTACAGGCTACCTATTCTTTATGGCTCTATGTAAACAGTGTTAGTGATAAGCCAACACACATCTTACATCTTGGTAATAAAGATTTATCTGTAGTTGGACCATCTATATACCTAAAACCTAATAAGAATGACTTAGCTATTAAGGTTTCACTACAGAACTATGATCAAAGATTTACAAATGGTAAGGTAGGTGGAGCACCGGCAAATAAGGCTTGTGTTTTCCCATATCGTGTAGATTGGAATAAAATAGGTATTACTAAACCTAGAGGCGTTAATTCTAACATGTCTATTAATAACTGTTCACAAACAGCAGATAACGTTTCACCACTAGGTTATTGTCCTATCAGATTAAATAGCCATGGTGTAGTAGATAATATTAAAGATTTTGGATCCTGCGGTACAGACTCTATGAACCCAGATATTAATCCTGGAATATTAGATACTAATCTTTGTGATATAGAAAATATTCCAATGAAACGTTGGTTCCATTTAGCAGTAGTAGTAAATAATGAGGCTATAGAAGTATTTATAGATGGTAAACTAGTTAAAACATGTGTTGCTCCTGCGTTACCTGTTCTAAACAAAGGTGAACTATACTTTAGTAGAGATGGTAAGTTTGACGGTGTCCTATCTAATATGAATATCCTACCTAAAACATTAGGTGTTGCTGAGATTAATCAAATCTATATGAGAGGTCCTAACAATAACAATAGTTTATTAGATTTAGTTGCTACTCCATTTAAAGTTAAACTAAATGTTACATTTGATGAACAAACACAAAGCTTAATTAATAAAGCTAGAGGACAACTAAACACAGCTGTATCATATGTAGATAGTACTGTTGGTTATGTAGATAAGAACCTAGTAGATTCTAGACAAAACTAACTTTAAAAACAATTATTTATATTTATATATATTATATATATGAATCTAACTGATATTACCAATAATCAATATGTAAAAACAGTCTTAGTAATATTGGCAGTCTATGTTACTATTCTAGTAGTTATTCAAATAAGAAAGATTTATTTATATAGAAGGGGAGATAGTGTAATGCTAGTAGATGGCATAAAGGATGCTACTAAACAAGCAATGTTAACAAGAGATACTCTTCCAAATTCTAAAGTAGGACAAGAATTTACTATGAGTTTTTGGATGTATGTAAATGACTTTAACTATCAATACTCTAAACCTAAACACGTCTTTCACATTGGTGACGATAATGCTAACTCTACTACTCCTGGTGTTTGGATATATCCTAAAGATAATCATATGATGATTCGTTTTGATACTATGGATAGAAGAACTGGTATTTCTATGAATCCATTGTCAAATCCAGCTATTTTAGGTGAAAGAAAAGAGTGTGATGTTGTTGATTTACCAGTTCAAAAATGGGTATATATTACTTTAGTATTTATAAATAAAACATTAGATGTATATGTAAATGGTAAGTTACAGAGAAGTTGTACAAGTGGCGCATTACCAAAAGATATAGTAGGGAATATCCATATTAATAAATGGGGAGGCTTTGATGGTAAACTATCAAATCTTAAGTATGTGAATAGAGCCTTATCTGCTGATACTATTTATTCAAACTATTTAGATGGAAGTGAACATTTAACATGGTGGTCAAAACTTAAGAGTTATATTCCAAAGGTAAAAATAGATATAGGTTTAGATAACTAATTATATAGTTAAAAATATATTGAACCTGTAATAGAAATATTTATGTTTATATAATATAAATATGTCTCAAACTATTAGCAATTTATCTTCTAGTCTATCTGGAACTTTATCTAGTTTTTCTAATGAAAACCCTAGAGGATATACAGTATTATTAGCTATATGTGCTTTTTTTGGTGTAATTGTCTTGGTAGCTATTCTAAAGAGAATCTATAGACAATTTAAATTATACTTTGGTTCACGCAAGTGGATATTAGATGGTACCAAGTCAGCTAAAAAGGGTAAGGTTATTTCTCAAGACCCATCAAAGATAGACTCTATTACATTAGGTAGAAGTGATAATGAAGTTGGTGGTTTAGAGTTTTCCTATAGCTTTTGGCTCTATGTAGATGACTGGGCATATAAATATGGTGAATGGAAACACGTCATGCATAAAGGTAATGATTCTAGTTGGCCAAATAGAGCGCCAGGTATCTGGTTACATCCTAAAGAAAATGCTATGAGAGTCTATATGAATACATTTAAAAAGATAGGTGAATATGTAGATGTAGAAAATATCCCACTTAATAAATGGGTCTATGTAGTTGTAGCAGTTAGACAAAAGGACTTGGATATCTATATTAATGGTAATTTAGCTAAACGTAAGAATCTAGATAGTTTACCTAAACAAAACTATGGTGATTTATACCTAAATTCATTTAGAGGATTTAGTGGTTATCTATCTAATATTATGTATTATGACTACTATTTATCATTTAGTGAAATGGATTCTAACTTAAGCAAAGGACCATCTACTAAACCTGTAGAAGATACTATGGAAACTCCACCATATTTCTCACCTAACTGGTGGGCTAATGCTAAATAAAAATACAAAAAATTGGTGTTCTTAGACAGACTTGAACTGTCGACCAATGGCGTATAAGACCACTGCTCTACCACTGAGCTATAAGAACTAATTATTTTTAATCTCCATATATTATATATATAACTATATGGATACTAAAGAAGTTTTACGTTTACTTATATTATTATTAGTAGCTACTACTGGAATAGTATATTATGTCTTATTTATGAGAGTTCCTGTTCTTCCAACACCAGAATCCTTTGGAACATTTGAAGAACACTACCAAAACTATATCTTAAACTATAGTAGCCCTAAATACCATAGTACCATTCAATCTATGAGTGAATTTCAGTTATAATCTATATAAAATATAGAATAATATTTTATAGAGGTTAATAGTCACAACTATCTCTACTATTAGTTATAGTCCCTGGACAACTGGTATTATCACCTACACTAAAACAATATCTCTTATCATCGTGGTTCACTAAACACCAATTATCCTTTATAAAGTTATATTTTAGAGTATCCTTACTAATATAGTCTTTTTTAGGTTGCTTCTGTTCTACTATAGGTAATGTGTCAGATAAACTATCTATATGGTCTTTAGTAATTCTAACTTCTTTTTCATAGCTATGTGGAATTTGTATAGGCTTTGTTGGACTAATAATATATGGGGATAGGTCAGTAACATCTATATCTCTAGCAACACTATCAATATATATAGAGTCTTTTATATTTATCCTATTTACTATAGGTTCATTAAACATACTGTCTGAATAATCGCTAAATTTTTCTAATTTGTTGTTAGATAGTATCTTAGTAATAATATCTCTATTTAAGTTTATTCTACTTTCTAACTCCTCTTTACTGAGTTTTAAACCATCACCTATTTTAGATATGGCACTAGAGGTACCACAGGTAGCAGATAATTTATTAATATTTTTACTTAAATTCTCATATAGTTTTAGATATTTTAGGGTAACTATTACAGATATTAGCCCAAGTGTTAGAGCAAGTATAGCTATTCCATTCATATTGTTATAATATTCAAAGAATTAAAATTTGATCTTATAATTAATGTTTAAAGACATAGTAAAACAGTTATATATTAAATTATGTCTAATACAGTAGATGAACAATTTCAAACTTATCTTAGTACACCTATTAAAATAGATAGTGATTTTCTCTATAAAAAAGGGTTATGTGGATTAGCAAACCTTGGTAATACTTGTTTTATGAACTCTATTTTACAATGTCTTAATCATACTATGCCTTTGCTACAGTATTACTTATCAAATGAATACTCTAATGATATTAATAGTGAAAAAATAGAGTCTATGATTGTCAATCAGTGGAATATTGTAACTAGATCACTATGGTATAAAAATTCAGTAGTTAATCCTTTAAACTTGCTTAAAGCTATTCATCAAGTCGCAAGACACAAGGGTAATACCCAGTTCTTAGGCTATAGACAAAATGATAGCCAAGAATTTTTACAATTCTTTTTAGAGTCTATGCATAATGCTTTAGCTTGTGAGGTAGAGATGAATATAAGTGGTGAACCTAAAAGTGAATTAGATAAACAAGCCTTAGTTGCTTTAGAACACTATAGTAAATACTTTAAGAAAGACTATAGTAGAATTGTTGAAATTTTCTATGGTCAGTTTTATACTATTGTAGAATCTATTAAACAAGTAGATGGTGTTTCTAAGACTGAATTATCGTATAGCTATGAACCATTTAATTCAATATGTTTAGAAATACCTAATAGAACAGAGCAAGGAGCATTAACACTATATAATTGCTTAGATCATTTTTGTGAAAGAGAGGTTCTAGTTGAAACTGAAATAGAAAAGAAGACTAAACAACACTATTTTTGGAAGTGCCCTAATATATTAGTAGTTTTCTTTAAACGTTGGGATAACTTTGGAAATAAAATAGATACCGAAATAGATTTTCCAGTAGATAACTTAGATATGTCTAAATATGTAAAAGGTTATTTTCCAGATAGTTATCAATATGAATGCTATGGTGTCGTGAATCATATAGGTGGATCAGGTGGTGGTCACTACTACTCTTTTGTTAAGAATATTGATGGAAACTGGTATAAATATAATGATAGTGTTATCACTACAATGAATCATACAAGATTAGTAAGCGAAAACGCATATTGTATATTCTATAGAAAAAAATAATAAACATAACTAGTTATTCACTCTTTTTTTTTAGTTTTATCTCTTTATAATATAAAGTATGTTAGAGGGTACATTAGCGATAGTTGGACTAATATTAGTAGTTATCTTAGTTGTTCTAACCCATAGTATATATTTCTCATCAAATATAGATAAGGATGGAAATACATTAGACTGTATGTCTACTATAAAAAATGCGTTAGGTCTCTATAAAGATAGTAGCTTAGGCGTATCATCTGTTTTAGAAAAGAGTAAAGATATAAAAACTATGGTTAACTCTGGACTTACTAGTTTAACTAGTAGAAAAAAAGAAGTATTTAACATAGAAAATAATGAATATACCTATGAACAAGCACCTGGTGTTTGTAGCGCATTCGGAGCAGAATTAGCTACCTATGACCAGTTGCAAAAGGCGCATAAAGATGGTGCTAACTGGTGTAACTATGGTTGGTCTGCTAACCAAATGGCACTTTATCCAATCCAAAAAGACTACTATAATAGTTTACAGATTGGACCCAAGGAATTAAGAGATAGCTGTGGTAAGCCTGGAATTAATGGTGGGTTTTTTAGTGATAAGTCATTACAACTAGGTGTGAACTGTTATGGATATAAACCAAAACCTGACCAATCTAGAATAGTCTATATGGAAGATGAAGAACATCCTCTAGATAAATCTATTAGTAGTGGTTCTGTCCCAACTAAAACAGGGGATAATAAGAAAACATTAGATAA
>Ga0214923_10001769_pt1 | contig 30036 bp, 28 predicted proteins | sample LL1510_MetaG_FD_177993 | JGI IMG/M metagenome (GOLD analysis project Ga0214923, IMG submission 177993) | Freshwater microbial communities from Lake Lanier, Atlanta, Georgia, United States - LL-1510 | ecosystem: Environmental > Aquatic > Freshwater > Lake | place: USA: Georgia | collected...
ATTTCTAAAATCGTCGAGTAATTACGGGAAACCCAAGGTCGCAAGGCCTTGGGACCTTATGGGTGTGTAGCTCAGTTGGTAGAGCAGCGATCTCCAAAGTCGCCGGTCGGGGGTTCGAATCCCTCCGCACTCGGTCGAACTGGGGCAGGACCAGTTAAAAAAGGTAGTAGTTGTGCAAGGACAAAAGGCAATCGGGAAGATGGAAGCGAAAAAGAGAGAAGACGCCGCCAGAACAGCCAAGGGGCGAAATTTTGTCAATTTTGCAGCGGAAGTAAAACAGGAACTCAAACGAGTCGATTGGACCACGAAGGAAGAATTACTCAGCTACACTAAGATTGTAGTAGCATGTATATTCATTTTTGGCTTCTCGATCTACTGTGTAGATTTACTTTTACGCACTGGTTTGGGAGGAATCAATTTTCTAGTTAAATGGATAGTAGGATAATCTCTATGACCAAGTGGTATGTTATTCAAGTTTTCACTGCGCAAGAGCGCAAAGTGAAGAAAACGCTCGAAGATTTCAGAGAGGCATCGGGTATGCTCGACCTCATCGAAGAGATCATGATTCCCACAGAGAATGTGATGGAAGTCAAAGCGGGCGAGCACAAAATCTCGGAAAAGCGCATATGGCCTGGTTATGTCTTGGTTCGCATGGAACTGAATGATGACTCTTGGCAGTATGTAAAATCCACCAGTGGTGTGATCGACTTTCTAGGTGGAGAGAAGCCAACAGCTCTCTCAGATGCAGAAGTAGAAGAAATTTTAAGAGAGCTTGCATCAAAACAAGGCACAGTAGCGCAAAAACATAAATTTAATGTTGGCGACCGAGTCAAAATTAATGAGGGTGTTTTTGTGAACTTTATGGGAACAGTCTCCGAAGTCTTTCATGATAAGGGTCGCCTAAGTGTCATGGTTTCGATTTTCGGACGCGATACAAGGGTCGATGACCTAGAATTTTGGCAAGTTGAGGAGGTTGGGCCTGAAAACTCTTGAAGTCTAAATAGAGAATTCACATAATAGCTGCCCAATACGTAAGGAATAGAGCATGGCAAAAAAAGTCGTAAAAGTCATTAAACTTCAGATCCCAGCTGGAAAGGCAAATCCCGCCCCTCCAATTGGTCCTGCGCTAGGTGCTGCAGGTGTCAACATCATGGAGTTTTGCAAATCATTTAATGCGAAAACTCAAGAGTTGGGAGATGACATTCTTCCAGTTGAGATCACTGTCTACGCTGATAAAAGTTTTACCTTCATCATGAAGAAGCCTCCAATGTCTAGACTTATCTTGAAAGAGATGGGATTGGCAAAGGGCTCTCCAGTACCAAACCGTGATAAGGTAGGCCTGATGAAGAAAGAGCAGATTAAAAAGGTCGCCGAGATAAAGTACCCTGATCTCGGTGTGCGTTCTATTGATGCAGCTATGAGGCTCGTCGCTGGAACAGCAAAAAGTATGGGTATTGATACAGAATAGGAATCAAATGGCACGCTTAAGTAAAAGATTTCGGGAGATCGTAAAGTCTGTGGATAGAGAACGTCGCTATTCACTTGATGAAGCGGTCGCTATTTTGCAGAAGTGTCCACCAGTTAAATTTGATCAGTCGGTCGAAATCTCTATTAAGCTTGGAGTCGACCCGAAGAAGTCTGATCAGCAAGTCCGCGGCACTGTTTCCCTACCGAATGGAACAGGCCAAAAGCTACGTGTCCTTGTTTTTGCGCAAGGCAATAAGGTGCAAGAAGCGCTCGATGCGGGTGCTGCTTATGCTGGTAGCGATGATCTCTTTGAGAAAGTTCAAGGAGGCTGGACCGAGTTTGATGCGGTGGTCACAACACCAGACCTCATGCGTGAGGTTGGAAAGCTAGGTAAAGTATTAGGTCCTCGAGGCTTGATGCCAACTCCTAAAGCTGGAAACGTAACAACGGATGTTGCGACAGCTGTTAAGGAGATGATGGGAGGAAAGATTGAGTTTAAGCTGGACAAAAGGGGCGTTTGCAACTGTCTAGTCGGAAAGCTCTCTTTCGATACGGCTGCTCTTGTAGAGAACATCCGTACCCTTTTACAGGCAATGTACCGGGCTAAACCGGCTACTGCCAAAGGACAATACTTTCAATCGACAAGTATCAGTTCCACTATGGGACCTGGACTTAAGATCGATAAGAGCGAACTACCGTCAAGTTGAGGAAGCATGAGACAAGAAAAACAGTTTCTACTAGATGAAATCAAAGAAAAGATCGAGAAGTCTAATGGCTTCGTCGTGACATGCTATCAACGCATTAGACCAAAGCAAGCTCGCGAATTCCGCAACTCTGTTGCAGATTTGGGCGGTGAGTTTGAGGTTGTGAAAAAGCGAGTTTTGATTAAAGCAGCCTCTATGCTCGGTATCGAGTTTAAGGTTGACAGCTTTGAAGGCCATATCGGGGTTCTTTTTGCACATGAAGATACACTCGCACTAGCCAAAAAAGCTGTTAAGTATGGCGAAGATAATGATAAAGCGATCTCAGTGCTTGCCGGCCACATGGATGGGCAGCTGATGAGTGCTGAAGAGGTTATCGCAATTGCGAAACTTCCAAGCAGAGACGAACTAAGAGCGCAAATCGTAGGTCTATTGCAAGCCCCAATGAGCCAGACAGTTGGCGTAATCAATGCTGCAATTACTGGCGTTTTGAATTGTTTGGAAGCAAAAAGCAAAAAAAGTTAAATAATTAATAGTCAAGGAGAGGTTTAACGTGGCTACAGAAAGTTTGGACAAAATCGTTGAAACACTTAGCAATCTAAAAGTTGTAGAGTTAGCTGAGTTGAAAAAGCTACTAGAAGCGAAGTGGGATGTTACAGCTGCAGCTCCGGCAGTAGCAATGGCAGCAGCACCAGCAGCAGCTGCAGCGGCTGTCGAAGAGTCTACAGAGTTTCAAGTAACTCTGACAGATGCACCAGCTGATAAAAAGATTGGCATCATTAAGTTTGTGCGTGAAGTGACTGGTCTTGGTCTGAAAGAAGCGAAGGACATTGCTGAAGGCGCTCCAAAAGAGCTGAAGGCAAGTGTATCTAAAGCTGAAGCTGAAGACATCAAGAAGAAAGCAGAAGCAGCAGGCGCAAAAGTCACTCTAAAGGGGCTATAGCGGTTAAGGAGATACTGTATCGCTCGAATGCTAGAGTTTAATCGTTCTTTTAGCCGCAACAGAGATGATGTGGATAAAAGAATGGTTGGCTTTAATAGAGGAGCTATTCAGTGTCTCCCTTAGGAAGGGAGCCCTCTCCCACTTTTTTATATTTCCCGACGCAGCGATTATTGGCTGCACTTACGGGTTTTTTTGTCATTCCAAGGAGCGTTAGCACATGCTAAAGAAACGTCCAGAGCGGGTTAGTTTCATCAAGAAGATGGAAATTATCGACCTGCCCAATCTGATCGAAATCCAAATTAAGTCCTACGATCAATTTTTACAAGCGGATAAATACCCCGAAGAGCGAGAGTCTATTGGACTTCAAGAGGTATTTACAGAAGTTTTCCCGATAAAATCGTATGATGAGAAGACTTGCATTGAGTATCTATCCTACAGCCTTGGAGTGCCTAAGTATGCACCTGAAGAGTGCATCCGTCGTGGTATCACCTACAATGTGACTCTTAAGGTCCGTTTCCGTCTAACAGACGAAACCGGTATTAAGGAAGAAGAAGTATACATGGGTACCATTCCTATCATGACAGAGAAGGGAACCTTCATTGTCAATGGTGCGGAACGTGTGATTGTTTCTCAATTACACCGTTCACCTGGTATCAATTTCGAGCAAGAGCGCCATCCAAAAGGCATCATGCTAACTTCTTTCCGCATCATTCCTTACAGAGGGAGTTGGTTAGAGGCTGCTGTTGATATTCATGATCTTATCTATGTCTATATCGATCGCAAAAAGCGCCGCAGAAAGATTTTGGCAACAACATTCATTCGCGCTCTTGGTTACTCAAGTGATGCTGATATTTTGGAAGAATTTTTCAAAATTGAAAAGTGCAAGCTAAAGGGCGAAAAGGATTTTAGCGAACTTGTAGGAAAAGTATTAGCAGTCGATGTAGCCGATACAGAGAGTGGTCTAGTCTATGGAAAGGCTGGAGAGAAGCTCTCTACTGCAATGCTCAAGCGTATGTTAGACTTAGGTGTCAAAGAGCTCGCAATTGCCGTCGATGCAGACGAAAATCATCCTGTTATCAAGATGCTTGCTAAGGATCCGACAGATTCTTATGAAGCTGCATTGAAGGATTTCTATCGCAAGATTCGACCAGGTGAACCTGCAACAATCTCCAATGCACGTTCAGTAATCATGCGTCTATTCTTTGATCCTAAACGTTATAATTTGGGACGTGTCGGTCGTTACAAGTTGAACAAGAAGCTTGGCTTCGCTGTAACTGATGAAGCACTTGAAACCGTTACATTGCGCAAAGAAGACATCATTGGTGCTCTTAAATATTTGATCGCTTTGAAAATGGGTGACAAGAAGGCGCATATCGATGATATCGACCACCTCGGTAACCGCCGCGTGCGTTCTGTTGGCGAGTTGATTCAAAACCAGTGTCGTGTTGGCTTGGCAAGAATGGAGAAAATCATTCGTGAAAGAATGAACCTCTTTGACTTCTCATCCGATACATTGACACCTGGAAAGGTGATTTCTGCGAAAGGTTTGGCTGGAGTGCTCAAGGACTTCTTTGGAAGATCTCAGCTATCTCAGTTCATGGACCAGACAAACCCTGTCGCTGAATTGACTCACAAGCGTCGTCTATCGAGCTTGGGGCCAGGAGGCTTGAACAGGGAGCGCGCTGGATTTGAAGTGCGTGACGTACATGCTAGCCACTACGGAAGAATCTGCCCTATTGAGACACCAGAAGGACCAAACATTGGTTTGATTACTTCCCTCTCTTCTTTTGCCAAGATCAATGAATTTGGTTTCATCGAGACCCCTTATCGCAAGGTGAATAATGGGATTGTCACAGATGAGATCGAGTACATGACAGCTGATAGCGAAGAAGATTGCGTGATTGCTCAGGCTTCTGCGGCGCTTGATGAAAACAATATGTTTACAGAAGAGATCTGCTGGGCTCGTTTCAAGGGTGAAGCGTTAGAGATCGAGACAGAAAAAGTGACACACATGGATGTATCACCTAAGCAGCTAGTCTCAATTGTTACAGGATTGATTCCATTCTTGGAGCATGATGATGCTAACCGAGCTTTGATGGGTTCAAACATGCAACGCCAAGCTGTGCCTCTGTTGATTCCTGAAGCTCCTCTTGTAGGAACAGGTCTTGAAGCACGCGCTGCTCGTGACTCTGGTGCGGTGATTATCGCTGAAGAGGACGGAATTGTTGACTATGTTGATGGTCAGAAAATCGTCATCGCTTCAGCTAAGAACCTCATGGAGAAGCGGACTTACGAATTGAAGAAATTCCTCCGCTCCAATGCCGGTACTTCGATCAACCAAGTTCCTCTCGTTGATGTGAAAGATAAAATCACGGCTGGAGATGTGATTGCAGATGGTCCAGCAACTGACAAAGGTGAAATCGCATTAGGTAAAAACGTGCTCGTCGCGTTTATGCCTTGGTTTGGTTACAACTTTGAGGATGCGATCATCATTTCTGAAAAATTGATCCGTGAAGACACCTACACTTCGATTTATATCGAAGAGTTTGAGTTGACTGCTCGCGATACAAAACTTGGAAAAGAAGAAATCACACGCGACATTCCAAATGTTAGCGAAGATGCTCTTCTAAACCTCGGTGAAGATGGTATCATCCGTATCGGTGCTGAAGTCAAGCCAGGCGACATCCTAGTTGGTAAGATCACTCCAAAATCTGAGACAGAACTCGCTCCAGAAGAGAGATTGTTAAGAGCAATTTTCGGAGAGAAAGCTGCTGATGTAAAAGATGCTTCTCTAACAGTCCCTCCAGGTACTGAAGGGGTCGTCATGGATGTGAAAGTCTTCAGCAGACGCGATCGTCTCTCTAAGACAGATGATGAGCTTGTTGAAGAAGCTACCTACTTGAAGGATCTTCAAAAGGAATTTAAGCTTAAGCAGATGCGCTTTAAGATGGAGCGTCATGAGAAGCTTGGAGCGCTCTTGTTGAATGACAAGTCAGCAGCTCCGATCATTCACAGAAGAACTGCGGAAGAGCTTGTACCGAAGGGTGTAGTCTTTACTCAGGAAATCATTGAGCTTCTAGAGAACGAAGATTCGATCGACTTGATCATGGAGCGCAATGACACTTATGACATCTTACGCAATATTTTGCGTGAGAGTGAAGTGGAGCTGCAGAAGCTTGAGCAAGAGTACAAGATGGAGATTGAGCAGCTCAGGAAGGGCGATACCGATCTCGATCCAGGTGTGATTCGTCAGGTGAAAGTTTACATCGCCTCGAAGCGCAAGCTTCAGGTGGGTGATAAGATGGCGGGTCGTCATGGTAACAAGGGTGTCGTTTCAAACATTGTTCCAGAAGCTGACATGCCTTATTTGCCTACCGGCCAGACTATCGAAATCATTCTTAACCCACTTGGCGTACCTAGCCGTATGAACATGGGTCAAGTACTTGAGACGCATTTGGGCTTTGCTGCTAAGAAAGCAGGTATCTACTGTAAGACGCCGGTCTTTGAGGGATTCCCAGAAGAGCGTATTTGGGAGATGATGCGAGAGCAAAACCTTCCAGATGATGGTAAGTCGTGGATTTACGATGGCCGTACTGGGGAACGTATGGATAGCCGTGGTGTGATCGGGTATATTTATATGCTCAAACTCTCACACTTGGTAGCGGATAAGATTCACGCCAGATCGATTGGTCCTTACTCACTCGTAACGCAGCAGCCGCTCGGCGGTAAGGCGCAGATGGGTGGTCAGCGCTTTGGTGAAATGGAAGTATGGGCGCTTGAAGCTTATGGAGCGGCTCACGTACTACAAGAGATTCTAACAGTCAAATCGGACGATGTGCAGGGAAGAACGCGCATCTATGAATCGATTGTAAAAGGTGAAAACTTGCTGAAGAGCGGAACCCCAGAATCGTTCAATGTATTAATCAAAGAGATGCAGGGCCTAGGTCTGGATGTACGTCCCCTAGTTGTAGAACAAGAATAATTTAAGGTGGAGTTATTGAATGTTTGAAGATGATCTTCAAGATGCAGTGTTTGACAAACTGAAGATCGGGCTAGCTTCCGACGCTGTCATTAAAGACAAGTGGTCGCGTGGCGAAATTAAAAAGCCTGAGACGATCAACTACCGCACCTTTAAGCCTGAGAAGGGTGGCCTATTCTGTGAAAAGATCTTTGGCCCGACTAAGGATTGGGAGTGTGCTTGCGGAAAATACAAGAAGATTAAGCACAAGGGGATCGTCTGCGACCGTTGTGGTGTAGAGGTAACGCTTTCTAAAGTGCGCCGTGAGCGTATGGCTCACATTGAGCTTGCAGTTCCTGTTGTCCATATTTGGTTCTTTAAGACAATGCCTTCAAGAATCGGCAATGTGCTAGGAATGTCGGCTGGTGACCTTGAGCGTGTGATCTATTACGAAGAATATATCGTTACTGATCCAGGTAGCACTGAGCTAGAAAAGAAGCAGCGCCTCAATGATGTTGAGTACCGCGAAGCTATAGAGAAGTGGGGCAAGGGATCGTTCACAGCGATGATGGGTGGTGAGGCGATTGCTGAATTGCTACGCACAGAAGATCTGCCGACCCAACTAGTAGATTTGAAAGATAAGCTTAGACGTACAAAGTCGATGCAAGCGCGCATGAAATTGGCGAAGCGCTTGAAGATTGTTGAGGGATTTGTTAGCTCAACTAACAAACCTGAGTGGATGGTTCTTGGTGCAGTGCCTGTCATTCCACCTGATTTAAGACCGCTTGTACCACTCGATGGTGGCCGTTTTGCAACTTCTGACCTAAATGACCTTTACAGACGTGTGATCAACAGAAATAACCGTCTCAAAGCTATTCTACGTCTGAAGACGCCTGAAGTGATCGTCCGCAACGAAAAGAGGATGTTGCAAGAAGCTGTCGATGCTCTCTTTGACAATGGTCGTCATGGCCATCCAGTCATGGGTGCTGGTAATAGACCGCTTAAATCTCTTTCAGAGATGTTAAAAGGTAAAAATGGCCGCTTCCGTCAAAACCTACTTGGTAAGAGGGTCGACTATTCTGGCCGTTCGGTAATTATCGTCGGTCCAGAGCTCAAATTTAACCAGTGTGGTCTGCCCAAAGAGATGGCATTGGAACTTTTTGAACCTTTCATCGTGAAGCGATTGAAAGATTTAGGACATGTCTACACGATCCGTAGTGCTAAAAAGATGATCCAGCGCGGTGATGTGGAAGTTTGGGACGTACTAGAGGAGATCATTAAAGGTCACCCTGTGATGCTAAACCGAGCGCCTACACTCCACAGATTGGGTATTCAAGCTTTTGAGCCAGTTCTCATCGAAGGAAAGGCGATTCGAATTCACCCACTGGTTTGCGCAGCTTTCAACGCGGACTTTGACGGTGACCAAATGGCGGTTCACGTGCCTCTTTCATTAGAAGCACAGTTGGAAACGAAAGTACTCATGATGGCACCAGATAACATCTTCTTGCCTTCATCTGGAAAACCAGTGGCTATTCCTTCTAAGGACATGACTCTAGGCCTTTACTACCTAATGGCTGACCCAGTCTACTTCCCAGAAAAGACAAAGATCTTCCGCGATGAGAAAGAGGTATTGCTCGCTCTTGCTGCTGCAGATGACTATGTCGGTTTTGAGGAGAGCGGACGCAAAGCTAATCGTCTAGATGAGACAGGTCATGGGTTACACACACATGAGAAGATCAAGCTACGAGTTGAGGGTGGCATCATTGAAACCACTCCAGGGCGTGTGATCTTTAACACAATCGTGCCTAAAGAGCTCGGATTCCAAAACTATAGCATGCCAAGTAAGCGCATGAGTACTTTGATCCTCGAGTGCTACAAAAAGGTAGGCCTTGAGGCAACTGTTAAGTTTCTAGATGACCTCAAAGATCTAGGCTTCCAGCATGCGACTAAGGCCTGCGTTTCTATGGGTATTAAAGATGTTAAGATCCCAGAGAAAAAGGCGGAAGTTATCAGCGAAGCTCACAGACGCGTAGCGCTTGTGAAGAAGCAGTATGAAGATGGTATCATCACAGATGGTGAGCGCAAGTCTAAGATCATTAGTATTTGGACAGAAGTTTCTGACAGTTTGTCAGAAGAGCTTGTCAAAGAAGTGGCTAAAGTGACTGATTCAAGACACAATCCGCTATTCTTAATGATCGATTCTGGTGCTCGTGGTAACAAATCGCAGCTGAAGCAGCTTGGAGCGCTTCGTGGTTTGATGGCGAAGCCGACAGGTGAGATTATTGAATCTCCGATTACTTCAAACTTCCGTGAAGGTTTGACAGTTCTTGAGTATTCGATTTCTTCACACGGTGCGCGTAAAGGTCTTTCAGATACAGCGTTGAAAACTGCTGACTCTGGTTACTTGACACGTCGTCTAGTAGACGTTGCACAAGATGTGATTGTCACTGAAGAAGACTGCGGAACACTCAATGCCATCGAAGTTTCTGCAATTCGCCAAGGAACAGAGGAGCTCTTGCCACTGAAAGATAGAATCTTTGGTCGCACAGCAGCAGATGACCTCTATCAGCCTGGTGATAGCACAAAGAAACTTTGCTCTGCAGGTGACATATTGACACTGCCACAAGCTGAAGCAATTGATGACTCCAGTATTGAAGTGGTGCGCATCCGTTCAGCTCTTACTTGTGAGAGCCGCCGAGGCATCTGTGCGAAGTGCTATGGCATCAACCTAGCTAACGGCCGCAAGGTGGGCTTGGGTGAATCTGTCGGTACAATTGCTGCTCAGTCGATCGGTGAACCTGGAACGCAGTTAACGATGAGAACGTTCCACTTGGGTGGTATCGCTTCTGCGAGCTTCTCACCAGAAGTTGTTGCAGATGAAGCGGGTGTAGTGATCTATCTAGATCTACGTACTGTAAAAGATGAAGATGGTAACTGGCTTGTTCTCAATAAGAACGGAGCGATGCACCTTGTACGGGATGAAGGCAGAACACTACAAGACTATAAGAAGCTTCTTTCTACAAAGTCGATCGAGCCTTTGCAGTCTGCACAGCTTGAAGTGGGTGCGAAGCTCTTGATCGAAGATGGCGCTCCGGTGAAAAAGGGAGCTAAAATCGCTGAGATTGAGCTGCACAACATTCCAATTATCTGTGACCGCCCTGGCTTTGTGAAATACGAAGACTTGGTAGAGGGTATTTCGACTGAAAAAGAGACGAATGCTCAGACAGGCCTAGTGGAATTGATTGTGAAGCAGCATAGAGGTGAATTGCATCCTCAGATCGCTATCTATTCAGATAAGGAGTTGAAGGATCTTGTTGGAACCTATGCGATTCCAGCGGGTGCGATCATCGGGGTTGAAGAGAAGGAAGAGGTCAAAGCTGGCCGTTCGCTTGCTCGATTGCCACGAAGCGCGATTAAGACAAAGGATATTACAGGGGGTCTACCTCGTGTGGCAGAACTTGTTGAGGCGCGTAAACCTAAAGATGCTGCTGAAATCGCCAAGATTGACGGTGTGATTGATTTCCGCGGTGTGCAGAAGAACAAGCGTATCATCGTGGTCAAGAACGAAATGACCGGTATGGAAGAGGAGCACCTAGTGCCGCTCACCAAGCATTTGATCGTACAACGTGGCGATTCGATCTTGAAAGGGCAGCAGCTGACTGATGGTCTAGTCGTACCACATGAGATCCTAGAGATCTGTGGTGTGCGTGAACTGCAGAAGTACATCGTGAATGAAGTGCAAGAAGTATACCGTTTCCAGGGTGTAGATATTAACGACAAGCACATCGAGATCATTGTACGCCAAATGTTGCAGAAGGTGCGCGTCATCGACCCAGGTGATACAACCTTGCTCTTTGGAGAAGAGGTGAATAAGAAGCAGTTCTATGAAGAGAATTGCAGAACAATCGAAGAGGGTGGAAAGCCTGCTCAGGCAGCTCCTGTCCTACTCGGTATCACCAAGGCCTCCTTGGGAACTGAATCTTTCATCTCAGCAGCCTCCTTCCAGGATACTACCCGTGTCCTTACAGAGGCAGCCTGTGCTGGAAAGACTGACTACCTCCGTGGATTCAAGGAAAACGTGATCATGGGTCACATGATTCCAGGGGGTACAGGTTTCGACACCCACAGACATGTCAAGAAATTTGTTGACAAGGAAGAAGAAGACCTAATCTTTGACTTCGGAGAGGTGCATGCAGCTTCTTTAGAGAAAAATAGCCAGCCCGCATGATGGGGAGCTTTTTTTCGCTCAAAAAAGCAAATGATTGATAGTCCTAAAATAGGCCGCCCTCGGAGAGAGGGCGGCCTTTTTATCTTTAAATGTCAAATTATTTTTTTAATTTACTGCAGTCTAAATTTGTGTTATAATATTTCTATATGACACAGCCTATAGGAGAAAAGAATCAATACCCTCTATTTGGGCCCTCTAAAGATGAGGGATCAAACTGTACTACCTATATGGTTTATGGGGGGGGGCTCCTCTTGCCGTCATGCTGATCGCTCTGGGAGTCTTCACTTACTACGGTTTTAGACCTCTAGGAAGGCTCTTGACGAACCACACCTGCCGGATGATAGTTTCTGGGGAATTGATGGGTCTCGGGGCAGTTGGGCTTTTGGCTATAGCTTACCGTTTCCATAAAAATGTGGGTTTTACCCCCCTAGAAAGACTTGAGGACCTAGGACCTCAAAAAATCATTGTTCTTGATGAAAGTGGAAGGCAGAAAACACGCCTTGTAACAGCTCAGATGTTGAAAGAGGAGTATTTTTCAAGGCTAGGAATTCAAGAGTATTTTAGATTGCGTACTATCGATGGATACAGATTGTATGTCCATATCAGAGATGGTTTTTACTATAAGATGGGAGATGAGGCGCAGCCGCTTGATGATGGGCGTTATGATTGTCATGGCATTATATGCCAACAAATAAACAATCAAACTTTGACGGCTAGGACTAAAACTCCTAAGGTCATGAGGTACATTGATCCATTAAAAGAGCTTATGCCCCGATTGGAAGCTGATCAGTCGGTGCAATTTGGAAAGAGATTCTACAACCATTTCATAGCAGGCTTTTATACCATCACAGAAAAGCCAGTGTTTCCAGTCATTCCACTTTACGCTCTTTTGGGAAAAACGCCTTACTGCAATAGAAAATGTAGAATCGTAGACCCCCAAAAAGATCTTTTGCCTCGGCTAAAGGACGATCAAGCTTGCAATTTTGAAGGCAAGTGTTATGCCCATGTCCGCAATGGTTATTATTATGTATTTAATAGGGAACGAAGCAAAACAGTCTCTCTTCGCAATCTGTTAGAACAAGTTCCTAAATTAAATCATAAACTGCGCGAGCTTGATCTAGAAAGAGATTTAATCCCTCGGATGGAAGATGGAGAATACATCAATTTCAAAGACTCCTTTTACCTCCATGTTGAGAGGGGCATGTGGATCAAATCTTCTTGGCTGGTAGGTAAAAAGGTTTTGCTTCACGAGCTCCTTGGGCGTGAGAAGAAACAGAAGCCTAAACAATTACCAACAATAAATCAAATATCGCCCTATCTCCATAGGCTTAGAGAGAACGAATGTATCTATTATCAAGGAGCTGGCAATGTATGGCTGCAGCGTGCTGAACGCATGCCTCATGCCAGCAATTACGAAGAGCGCCACGATCTCCCACCCACAATGCTCCAAGAGGCATCCTATCGAGGAAAGCAGCATGATTTCCGTTCTGTATCAATTGAAGAACTGAAAACCAATAAACGGCCTCTTGACCGCCATCCAGGTGGTCGGGGATTGGATGGATGGTCTAATGACCAGAAGCGGATAGAAAGGTGGAAAATTGAAATAGAAAAGCCTCTTTCTGCCGTAGAAATCGACGGCGAAGGTGACACGTTTGATGATGCGAAAAAGAGCTCCAAAACAGTCACTTTGGAAGACTGCCCCCTTTTAGAAACCGACGGCGAAGGTGACACGTTTTATGATGCGAAAAAGAGCTCCAAAACAGTCACTTTCGAAGACTGCCCCCTTGTAGAAACCGACAGCGAAGGTTGAAATGTGTGATGCGATTAATGTCACAAGTGAGAGCCATCTAGGACGCTACCTTTGAAAGATTCTTTCTTGCTCATGTTTAAAAACATGAGCTTCAAAACGCTCTCTCAAACTTGCCGCCCTATCTGGCCATTATTTGTGATAAATGGTAGAAGCCTTCGCTTTTATCCGCGCTTTAATCTCATTCTCAAGCTTCCGCGTATCCTCAGCAAATTTGCGGATACCCTCAGCAAGCTTCTCTGTGGCCATCGCATTCTCATTCAACTCAAAGCGGAACGTCTTCTCATCGACTAGCCACTTCTCATTACGCTCATGCTTAGCCTTTTTCCCAAAAAGCTTCTGCTCCACCACACCTTGATCCTTAGAGAGTATCTCTAGAAACTTGGGCGCAATAGTCAAAAGGTCACAACCCGCAAGCTCCAAAATCTCACCCTCGTTGCGGAATGAAGCCCCCATCACCTGTGTTTGATAACCAAATTTCTTATAGTAGTTGAAAATATCCGCTACAGAGAGCACGCCTGGATCTTGCGGAGCTTTGTAACTATCGACCTGCTCGCTTGCCTTATACCAATCTAGGATCCGCCCTACAAAGGGAGAGATGAGGGTAGCACCAGCTTCAGCACAAGCAGCGGCCTGCACTAGACTAAACATCAATGTCATATTGCAGTGAATGCCCTGTTGCTCCAAGATTTTCGCAGCTTGAGCACCTTCCCAAGTAGAGGCTAGCTTAATCAAAACACGCTCACGCTTGATACCAGCAGCTTCATAAAGGCCAATCAATGTAGTGGCTTTCTCCAAAGTGCCTTCCAAATCAAAAGAAAGACGCGCATCAACCTCAGTGGAAACACGGCCTGGTACAATCTTAAGAATTTCGATGCCGAAATTTACAAAGAGCTTATCCATAATGCAATGCATTCTATGCTGCTCATTTTTGCCCTTTTCAAGGCCATATTGAATGGCATCATCGATCAAGTATTGATAATGAGGTTCTTGCGCAGCTTGATAGATAAGAGAGGGGTTTGTTGTCGCATCCGTTGGTTCATACTGTTTGATGCTCTTAATATCGCCCGTATCGCAGACGACAGTCGTCATCTTCTTCAGCTGGTCCAACTTGCTTGTCATTAAATTGCCCTTGATTATATAAAATGCAAATAGTCTAATGTATCTAAGACAATTTTGCCACACTAAATAGTTTTTTAACAAGGAGTGATTTGTGAGTCTAATTCCTAATTGGTTTGGTTCAAAAACCCTCGGGCTTGATAAGTTTTTTGGAAATATTGACGAGCTTTTTTCTAATAAAAACTCGGGTTTAAGTGTTTATGATGATGAAAAGAATGTTTTTGTGGAAGCTCATGTTCCTGGACTCACAGCCAAAGAGGTGACTGTCTCGATTGATGATGAAGGTGTGTTGTGGATAAAGGGTGAGAAGCAAGCGGAAGAAAGAGATCAGAAGAAGCACTACTATAAAAAATCTCAATGTTCCTTTTCATATGCAGTTCCTCTTAAGGGTGAAATTGATGATACTGTTGAGCCAAAAGCCAAGGTAAAAGATGGTGTGATGTCTATCACTTTTGCTAAAAAGAAGAGTGAGAAGAGGAATTCAAAAAAAATCCGTGTTGAGGGAGAGTAAGAGTGGAGCAGGGGCATAAGCTTCAATTTGAGTGTGAAGAGTGCGGCCAGCCCGTGCTCTTCAGCGTACTGGCTAAAGAGAGCTATTGTAAAGGTGTCGAATGTAGTGGTTGTGGCAAGGTTTATCGATTTGATGACAAGACACTTGTTCGTCACTTGGAGCTCTTTGAAGCGCTTTGTCAGCAGATTTATAAGTCGCAAGAGATTTTAGGAAAAAGCTCCGTTGCGATTGATATAGGGGCAAAGTGTGTGAAGGTACCCTTTAACTTGCTGTTGACTCGTTTGACTTCTGTCATTGAGCTGAATGTGAATGGGAAGAGGTCTGAGATTGCTTTCCGCCTCGAGCCGCTTATGGAAGTTCCTTCAGCCACAAAAAGTTAGAATTTTTCAAATTTCTTATATAGCTTATTGAAATCTGCGGGTTGTAACTTTAAGGATTGACGCTTTGTATAGAGAACGACCTCATGGCCTTGGTTGAGCTGCTGCTTGATTAGTAAAGCGATGTTCTCTGGGATTCGGCAGCGTTGACCGCCCTCCATGCAGTGGGCTTGGAAAGATTCCTTTATTTGATCTGAGACGAAGTGGATGGTAGTGTTGTTCTGATCATCGACTGCAAATTTTCCGACAAAAATGCTGAGTAAGTGATAGATGTTGCCTTCTGTCTTGAGCATTTGCAGGCGCATGCCGCTATGTAAAGCAGCTGGTTCACAAGCGAGCTCGGCACTTTTCATGCCACGTCTGGGCTCAGCTTGATAGGCCCAATGGGAGCTATCTCGGCACGAGATGAGTAAAAGAAAAGCAAGAGCAATCAAAAGATTGCTCTTGCTTGTAAGAGACGTGCAAATCAATTATGGTTATGGCCTCCGCCATTGTGCGTGTTCTTATTTGATGAATTGTTTTGACCTGTTGCTGCAACTCCAGCGATTCCAGCAGCTGTAGCATCTAGAAAGCCCCCAACCTACCGCACCCATGTTCAGCGCTGAATTAGACCCAGTTACTGCAACTGGGTGGTTAGTTGAATCGTCGAATTCTTGAGCAAATAGAGTGCTTGTGCTTACGCTGCTTGCTACTGCCATTGCTAAAATAAATTTCATTAACTTCTTCACGCTATGTCCTGTTTTTTTTGCTTATTAACTATGTGATGACGATGATCCATTATTTGAGGTTACTATTACTACTGCTCCAGCTCCAATCGCAATCAAAGCAAGACCGACAGCTGCAATAGAAAATCCTGACGTGGTTCCACAGACCGGAGCGCAGGGGTCACAAGGGGGTGGGCATTCATCTGCACAGAGTTCTGTTTCCTCTACAGGATCTTCACAAAGGCCACAATCTTGCCCTTTGTAACAGGGTTGAATGTTGTCATTGTAAACAGGGGCATCAGGGCAATCTTCAACATCTTGAGGACAAGACTGATAGGGCTTAGAAGGGCAGCTACAGGGATATCCATTACATTGAGGACAGTAGCCATGATTGTAATTTTGATAATCTAAAAACGTATTATCCGCAGCTCGCACAGGAGCAAAAAAGGCTGTTGCTATCAGCATTATAATTGTGTAAGTACGCACTCAAAGACCTTCAGTAAACCTTTTACTGATTAGTATCACACTATATTGATTGTAGGCAACGCTTTTCATAAAGGGCTCCTCTCATCAACAAGAGCCAAACTTAATCGTCTATAAACCGATACTTTTGACGATTCGCTAGCATAGCCACGACTCCTCCAACAGCACCCATTGCAGGTAACAAAACTTGAGGAGTCAGTCTTCTGACGCTTTGAATTGAAGTAGAGCTAAGCTCGCTTGAATAAACAACTTTCTCTAAATCGCAAACAAGTGGTTGTGAAGTGGCAAGCAGTAATACAAAAAGGATTGGACGCAATTTCTGAAACATTTTTCTCTCTTTGCTTTTAGGAAGCAAGTGAGATGCCAGCGATATACTCCATTAAAGTTTACAGTTACCATTTGCAACAGATGATGGCCAGATAGGGCAGCACATTTGAGAGATCGAAGCTCATGTTTTTAAACATGAGCGAGAAAGGCTCTCATTTTTCACATTATTTATTGCAAATGGTATGAACTGGCCATCTATTAGAAATGGGGGGAAGGTAAGGAACACTCCCTCAGGAGCTTTGAAGCGATCAATCCAAATCGAGGCGGCTATATCAATCGTTGTGAAAGAAGTGGGTTGAAGCATCGTCCGAGGTACTCAAAATAATCGCCGAAACCCCCACAATCGCACCTATTACTGTAGCAAAAACCAAAGGACTCACGCTTGTTCGCACGCCTTGCACAGGAGCTGAATAGAGCTCCTCTGAATAAACAACCTCTTCGTAATCAGCTCCAAAAAGAGTCGAGCTTAGCAGCAGTGATGCAAATATAATGGAACGCACTCTTGATAACACTTCATAACCTTATTTTTAAAAACAAAGGTAAAACAGCAAGTCTTATGCCAGCTTAAGGAACTACTTCAAATGACTTGATCGCATCGAAAAAATTGCTGCAATAGGTAGCAAACTCATCTCTTAAACAAGTTGCTGTCACAACATAAGCGACATCGCCCTTAATAACAGCTGCTTGAAGAAATCTCACCGTGCCAAAATCGGTTTTCCTGTCAATCTGAAGTAGTTGCGCTTGGCCGGCGCGAGTCGGTATCTGACCTAGCTTGGTTACATGAGTCTGCCCCTCGCTTTCATGATACAGTTTTGCCGTATCAACATAATCGGCAAGCGACTGATCGGTTTCCTCAGAAGCTACATTGATCGAAGGCGTAAATTTAGTTTTTGTAGGACTAATTGCTATAAGTTGTACTTTTTTAGGTAGTTGCGATTGATCTGTCACGCAATCCCATCCAGGTGGAATGGCGAGATGAAATTCGGTCGCAAAGATGGATAGTGTCATCATAAACAATGCAATAAAGCTTTTAAGCAACATGGCTATTCTTCCTATGAGATTTAGGCCAGCTGTAGAAAATTTACGCCGGCCTTGATTTATAAAAGTCTCTCTGAGAAACTCACACTTTTAGTCTACTTGGGCGGAGAATAATGGATCAGCTACAAACTGGCAAAGATAAAATCAGAAAAATATGTGATTTATTGAAGAACGAGACCCTCGATCCTGCGAAGGCAGAGGCTCAAGAAATTCTTCAAAAGGCTGAGGAGAAGGCGCGTTTGATTATTCGCGATGCTGAAGAACGAGCCAAAGCTTTACAAGAAGAGGCTCAGCAAAAAATCCAAGAAGAAAAAAAAGTTTTTGATTCCAATCTCGCTTCTGCCTGTAAATTAGGATTAGAGGCTCTGCGTCAGGATATAGAAAATAAGTTGTTTGCCGGCGAGTTAGAGAGTTTTGTTGCCAAACAGACAGTAGATCCCAAATTGCAAGCCGAAATCTTCCAGGCACTTGTCTCTGCTCTAGAGAAAGAGGGAACTAGTGCTGATTTTTCAGGTTATATTGGCAAAAATGTGCCCAAAGAGGCGCTATTGGCAGCCCTTGGTCAACAGGTCATAGCAAAACTAAAAGAGAAGGATGTCTTAGTAGGAGAGTTCATTGGAGGTGTTCAGTTGAAGCTGCATGACCGCAGAATGATTTTGGATATTTCAAATGAAGCTTTGAGAGAGCTCATCGGACGTTATATTCGAAAAGATTTTCGAAAGCTCCTATTTGCAGAAGGATGAAAGAATATTATTTTTTAGTAGCCTATTTACCGCAGCTTGAGATTGGGCATGTTCCAGCACTTGGAATGAGTGAACTCAAAGAGCTCCTGCTCGTCAATCTCTCATCAGAAGATTTGGCCAAGTTGCACCGACTCCTCAGGATCATTGATATCGAGAATTTCCGCGCATTTTGGATGGGAGAGCCGCTTGATCCTCGAGGCAATCTCCGTAAAGAGCAGATTGAGCGTGCCTTGTATGAGGGAGCGTGGAGCGACACTGAACCATTTCCTGACTATCTCATTGCTTATCTCGATAAGTATCAAGATAAAGCAGCGAGAATGGCTCACTTCACACAATTACTGGTTGATTACTTTGCCGACGAAGTGGCTTCAAATGAAGGGTTTTTGAAGGAATATTTTGCCTTTCAAAGGGAGTTGCAGCTTGTGCTTGTAGGGTTTCGAGCAAAAAAACTCCATAGAGATATAGCTCATGAATTGCAGTTTGAAGATGCGGCAGATCCAATCGTTGCGCAAATTTTGGCTCAAAAGGATGCTCCGGTCTATGAACCGCCCTTCGAATATAAAGAGCTGCGTTTGATTTTTGACAATCATGGTCAAAACCCGTTAGAACTACATAAGGCCCTCTATGCCTATCAATTTAGTGAGATTGTAGAGAGGTGGGGAGAGGAGCTATTTACGATCGACCGCATTTTAAACTATGTCGCTCGTCTGATTTTGGTAGAAAGATGGCAAGAGCTTAATGTACAGAAAGGAATCGCTGTAATCGATAAGATTCAAGAGGGAGTGAAATGAGCAAAGGTGTAACTGTCCGGGCTTTTGGAAACCTATTGCAGGTAAAATTTGAAGGCGATGTCCGCCAGGGAGAGGTTGGTTTCGTAGAGGTCGGAGATGCCCATCTCAAAGCGGAAGTGATCGAAATCGTGGGTGAAGAGGTTAAACTTCAGGTTTTTGAAGATACTCGTGGAGTTTCAGCTGGGACACCAGTCACTTTCACAGGAGAGCTTTTAGAGGCGGAGCTGGGGCCTGGTCTTTTGGAATCGATCTTTGATGGCTTGCAAAACAGACTCGAAACACTGGCTGAAATGTCGGGTTACTATCTGCCCAGGGGCATTTATGTCCCTCCTCTCGACCGGAAAAAGGAGTGGGATTACACGCCTGTTGCTAAAGTGGGCGACCTTCTCGAGCGGGGAGATACTTTAGGCACGACCCCTGAAAGCCATTTTATCCACCGTGTGATGCTGCCCTTCTCGATCTTCGGCAAGGTGAGAATCACCTGGACCATATCACCTGGAAAATACAACATTGACACTGTGATCGCACGGGGTACTAATGGAAAGGGAGAGGAATTCTCCTTCACTATGGCCCAGAAGTGGCCGATCAAGATGTCACTTTCTCAAGGGGAGAAGGTGAAGCCATTCAAAATGATGGATACTGGGCTTAGAGTATTAGACACTCAAGTCCCCATTTTGAAGGGGGGAACTTTCTGTACGCCAGGTCCTTTCGGCGCTGGTAAGACGGTGATCCAACACCACCTCTCTAAATATTCATCGGTCGATATCGTGATCGTTACCGCTTGTGGGGAGAGAGCGGGCGAGGTTGTCGAGGTTCTGCGAGAGTTTCCAGAGCTGATCGATCCTCACACCCAAGAATCTTTGATTAGAAGAACAGTCATCATTTGCAACACCTCGTCGATGCCGGTTGCAGCACGAGAGTCCTCTATTTATATGGGGATGACGATCGCTGAATATTATAGACAAATGGGATTGGATGTATTGCTTTTAGCCGATTCCACCTCGAGATGGGCTCAAGCTTTGCGCGAGATGTCAGGCCGACTAGAAGAGATCCCAGGGGAAGAAGCTTTCCCCGCCTACCTGGCATCGAGAATCGCTTCTTTCTATGAGAGGGGAGGGGTAATCGCATTGAAGGGCGGAGAACATGGCTCTGTCACGATCTGTGGCGCAGTCTCTCCTGCTGGAGGAAATTTTGAAGAACCTGTCACACAAGCTACACTCTCTGTCGTAGGGGCATTTTGTGGTCTTTCAAGAGCGCGTTCCGACGCGAGGCGCTATCCCGCGATCGATCCGCTGATCTCTTGGTCTAAGTATGGAGCTGATGTAGGGAAAGAATTGGAAAAAGAGGTGCCAGGTTGGCATTTCATGGTTCAAAGAGCCAGTCGCTTCCTGAAAGAGGGAGATGAGATTGGAAAAAGAATGGAAGTTGTGGGTGAAGAGGGAACGACGATGGCAGACATTGTCATCCATCTAAAAGCTGAACTCTATGATTTCTGCTATTTGCAGCAGAACGCTTTTGATCCCGTAGACTCCTATTGCCCTATCTCAAGACAGGTACCTCTGTTCACACTTATCAACGATATTTTTGAGACGACATTTGAGTTTTCCGATCGCGACTATGCGCGTCAATTCTTTTTGAATTTACAGGGCAAGATCAAGAGTCTGAATTCGCTCGAATTCATGAGTAATGAGTACAAAAATGGCCTAAAGGAAATCCAGACGGCTATCGAATCTGCAAGGAAGTTATGAAGAAAATTCACAACAGAATCAATGATATGCGCGGAAATTTGATCACCGTGACCGCAGAAAATGCGAGTTTGGGTGAGCTAGCGCAGATTATCAAGAAGGATGGCCAAACAACGCTTGCTTCAGTGCTCCGTTTTGAGGGCGATCAAGTGACGCTCCAAGTATTTGGGGGAACACGGGGCATTTCTACAGGCGACAAGGTGGTTTTCTTGAATAGAGAGATGGAAGTCGTCTACGGTGAGCAGATCTTGGGGCGACGTTTCAACGGTGCGGGAGTGCCGATCGATGGAGGCCCTCCAGTCGAAGGAGAAAGTGTCGAGATTGGGCAGCCCTCATTCAATCCGGTCAAAAGGGTGATTCCGAAGCAGATGGTGCGTACAAATATCCCGATGATTGATGTATTTAACTGCTTAGTCAAATCTCAAAAAATCCCGATTTTCTCCGTCGCCGGTGAGCCTTATAACCAAGTATTGATGCGGATTGCCAATCAGACAGATGCTGATGTAGTTGTGATTGGAGGCATGGGCCTGACATTTGCAGACTACCAAGCTTTCATCGACAATGCTGAAAGCTCAGGCAGAAGTGATCGCACTGCGATGTTCATCCATAGAGCGATAGATCCCGCAGTAGAGTGCATACTTGCTCCAGATATGGCGCTGGCTGCAGCTGAAAAATTTGCTGTAGCAGGGAAGGATGTTTTGGTCCTGCTGACAGACATGACTGCCTTTGCTGATGCGATCAAAGAAATTTCGATCACAATGGATCAGGTTCCTTCCAACCGTGGCTATCCAGGGTCGCTCTATTCTGATTTGGCATCGCGCTATGAAAAAGCGGTAGATATACAGGGAAGTGGTTCCATCACACTCATCAGTGTGACGACGATGCCAGGTAATGATGTGACTCACCCAGTTCCTGATAATACAGGGTATATCACGGAGGGACAATTTTACCTGCATCATGGATCAATTGATCCCTTTGGCTCTCTTTCGCGCTTGAAGCAGCAAGTGATTGGCAAAGTGACGAGAGAAGACCATGGTGATATTGCCAATGGTATGATCCGTCTTTATGCTGATTCTAAGAGAGCTAGAGAGAGAGAGTCGATGGGCTTTAAGGTATCACGTTGGGATGAAAAGTTGCTTCAATATAGCGATCTTTTTGAAAAGCAGATGATGAATCTTGAAGTCAATATCACTTTGGAAGAGGCTCTTGATTTAGGTTGGAAGATTTTAGCTGAGTGTTTCCAGCGTCATGAGGTAGGAATCAAGGACAGTGTGATTGCAAAATATTGGCCAGGCTAATGAGTGTCATAAAGTTAACAAAAGATGAAATGCGCAAGCAGCAGCTGAAATTGAATCAGTTGCGGAAGTATCTACCTACATTGCAGCTGAAAAAAGCGATGCTGCAGTCAGAGGTGAATGAGGTGCGTATAGAGATCGACCAACTTGAGGGAGTCTTTCAACAAAGACGCCTGAATGCTTCTTTGAGTGCAGGCCTTTACAACCAGAAAATGGGAGTAGATTTGGAGCAAGCGGCTGCTGTCGATCACATCCAGAAGCGGTATGAGAATATTGCGGGGGTAGATATCCCAATTTTTGAAGATATCATTTTCAAGCCTTTTGAGTATTCACTGTTTGCGACACCGGCATGGGTTGATCTGGCTGTTGAAGAGCTGCGCAGTTTGGCTCGTGCAAGAGCTGAGGTCATCATTGCTGAAGAAAAGAGGGAAGCTTTGGAAAAGGAGCTGCGTGAGGTTTCGATTCGGGTCAATCTTTTCGAAAAGAATTTGATCCCGAAATCGGAGAGAAACATCAAGAAAATCCGCGTTTTTCTGGGCGACCAGGAGCTGGCGGCTGTGGGTCAGGCTAAGGTTGCCAAGAGCAAAATTGAGATGAGAAAACGAGAGAGAAAATGCGGATTGATGTCAAAAAACAGCTGATTTGGGGGCCGAGGAGCCAGCGAGATCGCTTTTTTGAGCGAGCTCAGGAGCTTGGAGTCATCGAATTCATTGGTACCGAAGAGAGTGACAGGAATGATGAGATCCAACTCTTGATCGATGCTTTGCATGTTTTGAGGACGATGGTGCCTGTGAAGCAAGCCCATCCGCAGCACTTTTATTCTCCCAATATGCTCGCCCGTCAAATCATCGATTACAAGAATCGCCTAGAAAATCTTTACGAGCAGAAGCGCACTGTTCAAAAAGAGATTGCCCGTATCCAACCATTTGGTGAGTTCTCTCTGTCAACTCTAAAACAAATTGGAGAAGAAAGCGGCCGTATCATGCAGTTTTTCTTTGCTAAAAGTGGCAAAGTGAATGATTTGCCATCCGATGTGATTTTGATCAATACTGCTCATCAGCTTGATTATTTTCTGTCGATTAGTAAAGAAAAGATCCATCCAGTTGGGCTGACAGAAATCATTATTGAGCGTTCTTTGAGCGACTTGCGAAATGATTTAGCTCTCTATGAAAGCGAAATTGACCGCTGGGAAGTCGAGCTTGGTGCTCTCTCTCATCAGAAAAGAGTGCTTGTAAATGGACTGGCAACTGCATTGAATGAACGCCATCTTGAAATCGCGAAAGGTAAAACGAAGCAAGTTGTTGAAGATGGATTATTTGTTGTTGAGTCATGGATCCCAAAAAACAAGTTAGAAGTGGTGTATCAACTTGCCGATGAGTTGAATATTTATATAGAGCAGATCGCGATTGAAAAAAAGGATAAGGTTCCGACCTATCTTGAAAATAGGGGATGGGGGAGGCTCGGTGAGGACTTGGTGAATATCTATGATATTCCGTCGAATACAGATCGAGATCCCTCGCTTTGGGTCTTCATCGCTTTTGGAATCTTTTTCGCGATGATTGTCGCTGATATTGGTTATGGTTTAGTCTTGCTCGGGATTACCTCTCTTCTCTTTATGAAGTTTCGGAAAAAAGTCTCTGCCGGGATCAGGCGCGCGATGAAACTGGGCATTTGGCTGGGGATTGGTTGCATCATTTGGGGTGTCCTTCTCACCTCCTTTTTTGGTATTGAAGCAAAACCAGATAGTCCTTTGCGTAAACCTTCACTCGTTCATTGGATGGTTAAGCGGAAGGCCAGCTATTTCTCAGAACAAAAACCAGAGGCTTACAAAGAGTTGATACAGGAGTATCCTGAAGCTGCAAAAGCTTCGACGCCTATGGATTTACTGATGAGTGTCAACAAATCTCAAGATGGGAGAGATAACTATGTTATTTATTCCAATTTTACAAATAATATCTTGATTGAACTTTCGATTTTTATCGGTGTGATTCATATTTTGACTTCGTTTGGACGCTATCTCGATAGGCGTTGGTCTTCGCTGGGTTGGATGATTTTTTTGATAGGAGGCTATGCCTATTTTCCTTCAGTGATCAAAGCGACGAGTCTGATTTATTTTATTTTGAATGTGCCAGCAGAAGAAGCGGCGCAAATAGGTCTTTGGATGATCTATGGAGGGATTGGTCTTGCGACCTTGTTGGCTATTATTCAGAATAAGTGGGCTGGGCTTGTAGAACCGATGCATGTGATTTCAGTTTTTGCCGATGTGATGAGCTATCTGCGTATTTATGCTCTTTCACTTGCCGGGATGATCATGGCTTCGACTTTTAACCACATCGGGATGAGCATGCCCTTTTACATCGGTTTTATCATCATTTTAGCAGGGCATCTTGTGAATATTACGTTAGCTATGATGGGGGGTGTGATTCATGGCTTGCGTCTTAACTTCATTGAATGGTATCACTATAGCTTCGATGGTGGAGGATACAGGTTTCGTCCACTCAGGACAATTAAGGAGGAGAATAAATGAATTTTGATGTTGTTGGGCCTGCCCTTGTCTTGGGTCTTGCGATGATCGGCAGCTCTTTTGGTTGCGGAATTGCAGGAATGGCGTCACATGCTGTGATGGCTCGTATTGATGAAGGTCACGGTAAAATGATTGGTATGAGTGCCATGCCCTCTTCGCAGGCGATTTATGGCTTCATTTTGATGATGTTGATGAATGGGGCAATCAAGGACAAGACCCTCTCACCAATGGGCGGGATTGGCATCGGTTTGAGCGTGGGCTTTGCGCTACTATTTTCTTCTGTGCTACAGGGTAAATGCTGCGCAACGGGTATCCAGGCATCAGCAAAGCAGCCGGCTATCTATGGAAAGTGTTTTGCCGCGATTGGTATTGTGGAGTCCTTTTCTCTCTTTGCCTTCGTCTTTGCGTTGTTGTTGCTATGAAAATGCGTCACTTGATTTTCATTGGCCTTCTCGGCCTTTGTGGTTGTGCGCCTCGGCAGATGTTGACGGCAAGAAGCGAGTATCTGAACTCTACTTATCTTGCGAGTACGCAGATAAGGACGCCTGAGCCTTGCTATCCCTGTTTTGTGGGAGAGCAGGTGATTATATCTTGGAATCTACCTAGGTGCATTCCTCTTTCTGAGAGTGAGCTGCATTTTCTTGTGCGCTTAGGGGATCGAGAGGTTGAAGAGAGATGTATTCCAGTGCAACTTCACAGCGGTTTTTGGATCTATCGGATCATCAATAAGGAGTATTGGGCGCACAAAGGTATTCTTTCCTATTCGGCGCGTATCGTGCGTGATGGGGAAGAGGTTTACCGCTTCGATCACAAGCTCTGGCAAGATCTGATTCCCGATTCCCAACCCTCTTGTCAATGATGTTGCCATTTACAACAAATAATGTCACAAATGAGAGGCAGATAGGGCGGCAAGTTTGAGAAATCCTTTCTTGCTCATGTTTAAAAACATAAGCTTCGAAACGCTCTTTCAAATTTGCCCTATCTCGCCATTATTTGTGATAAATCGTATTAGGCGAGCGATAGGATCAGATCCCGGGTCGTTGGCCAATCAAGACAGGGATCTGTGATCGATACACCATACTTCAAATTGGAAGAAATCGACTGATTCCCGGCAAATAAATGACTCTCTAACATCGCCCCCGCTATATGCGGATTCCTAATACTCTGATCCAAAACAGATCTAAATGCCGGTATCTGATCCAAATAATTCTTAAAGCAGTTCCCATGCGAACAGTCAATCAAAACCCTATGACAAACACCAGCAGCTTTACATTTATCTGTTACCTGTTCGATATCCTTCGGATGGTAGTTGGGACGATGCTCGCTTCCCCGCAACACCACATGTGCTGATCGGTTGCCCTCACCATACATCTTTGTAAGCTGCCCCTGAATCCCCATCGCTAAATAGGAATGCGGGTTATTCGCTGCAATCACTCCTTGAATCGCCGTCTCGAGATTGCCATCTAAACTATTCTTAAAACCCATAGGAAAGGGCAAGCCGGCGGCTAATTGACGATGAGGCGGTGAACTGCTTGTGCGCGCCCCGATACAGCCCCACGCAAGATAATCACTGTAGTAAGGAAAAGTCAGCAGCTCTAAAATCTCACTGCCGATTGGCACACCTAAATCTGTCAAATCGGAAAGCAGCTGTCGCACTTCCCGCACACCTCTCTCTATGTCATAAGAGCCATCGAGATCGGGATCGAGTAAAAAGCCCTTCCAACCAACCGTTGTCCGAGGTTTCTCAAAATAGGCGCGCAAAACTAAGTAGAAACGCTCCTGAACCTCTTCAGCAAGCTCTTTGAATTTCTCGGCATATTCGATTAGGGCCCTCGGATCGTGGACTGAACAGGGCCCAATAATCAACATCAACCGCTGATCCGCTCCCTGAAGAATAGCCTCGGCTTTTTCACGGGATTTCATCACAAAATCAAATTGCCTACGCGTTTGAGGAATATCAAGAAAGAGCTCCTCGGGAGTCGGCAATCTGGTTGTGATTTCTTGAAGCATCGACATGGAGTGCGACGATAGCAAATTTTTGGCTTTTATTATAGAATTTTCGCGATCTATCTATAACACCATTTGCAACACATCATTTCATAAATGCGAGCTATCTAACACGGCACCTTTGAGAGATCCTTTCTTGCTCATCTTTAAAAACATGAACTTCGATGCGCTCTTTCAAATTTGCCCCCTATCCCACTCTCATTTATGAAATTATTTGTTACAAATAGTATAAAATATTTTACTGTCTCTTAAAATTGACTTTCAATTCAAAAGAGTATAGAATCTTTCTACTATGATAGTGGAACTTCTACAGAGAATAGATGCTTGGATTTGGCAGCCTCTCTTTGTCCTCCTGATGGGGGTAGGTCTTTTCCTCACCTGGAAGCTTAAAGGCGTCCAGTTCACCCGTCTTCCCTATGCTCTGAAGCTCGCTTTTAGCAAGCATGACCATACCCATGTAGGGGATATCTCCCATTTTCAGGCTTTGATGACCGCTTTAGCGGCAACGATTGGTATCGGCAATATTGCTGGCATTGCGACTGCTCTAACGATGGGGGGGCTAGGGGCTCTATTTTGGCTCTGGATAACCACCATGATCGGCATGTCAACGAAGTACGCTGAAGCCCTTTTAGCCGTCAAATACCGTATTGTAGATGATAAAGGTGAGATGGCTGGTGGACCGATGCACTATATCCGCAACGGTCTTAACTGGAAGTGGCTCGCTGGTTTCTTTGCGCTCTTTGGTGCTATTGCTACGATTACAACAGGTAATCTTGTCCAATCCAATTCGATTGCTCCTGTGGTCTCTTCCTACTTCCACGTCGCTCCTTGGGTGACAGGAGTTGTTTTATCGGCATTGACAGGGCTTGTCTTGATCGGTGGGATTCGCTCCATTGGCAAGCTGACTTCTTGGTTAGTCCCTTTTATGGCTCTATTCTATATCGCTGGGAGTACGATTGTCCTTGCGAGCCATTTTTCTGTGATTCCTGAGGCTTTGATGACGATCTTGCGCTCTGCTTTTACCGGTCAAGCGGCATTGGGTGGTTTTGCGGGATCTACAGTGATGATGGCGATTCAGATGGGTGTCGCTAGAGGTGTCTTCTCGAACGAATCTGGATTGGGTAGTGCATCGATTGCTGCGGCTGCTGCAAAGACTGATTATCCTGGAAGGCAGGCTCTCGTTTCGATGACAGGAGCTTTCTTGTCTACAATCGTCTGTACTTTCACAGGGCTTGCAATCGCTGTCACTCATTTGCTCGGTTATATCAATGTGGATGGCAAAATTTTAACGGGCTCGAGTTTAACAGCTTTAGCATTTGACGTTGGCTTCCCTTATGGCGGCTTTGTTGTAGCAATATGCTGTATCTTCTTTGGCTTTTCTACGATTGTGGGTTGGGCCTACTATGGTGAGAAGTGTGCGGAATATCTTTTGGGTATTCGCGCTAAGTTGTGGTACCGCTTACTATTTACGATTGCTGTCTTTGTAGGTGTGATGATTCCCATTGAGATGGTTTGGCCGATTGCCGATATCGCCAACGCCTTTATGGCGCTGCCCAACTTGATCGCTCTGTTAGCTCTTTCCTCTGTTGTGGTGAAAGAGAGTAATTACTTTCTCCATATCATCGATAAAGAGAAGCAGTACTTAACTACTTGATTCTCTCATCAGACATCTTGCATAACCCAATTTTCATATAACTGAAGCTTTAGCATAATGTAACGCTTGTTTTGCAAGTGTGAGTTTTGTGCGCAAAAATATCACGCGATCAAGGCGTTGCCATCTAAAGGCATACTCGATGTATGTCAGAGATTGCAGTTAATAGATGAGCAACACCAAACCAAGGGACGAGAATTCATTATCCCTATTGTGTCTATGTTGATCAAAATGATACGTAGATAGGTGGGGCACCGGCACGGGCACGAAAATTGGGTTATGCAAGATGTCTATTGTAAATGCTTGGAACGGGCTATAGGGTTTTTTTACAAACAGCTTGCTTAATATTCATGATTTCTTTCTAATGACAGTTCTTTATGAGGTCATGTCATGAAGAAACAATTCGCGGCTTTTTTACTTTGTTTTCCCTTTTTTACAGAAGCTCTCCCATTAAATAATCCTGAGATTTCGTCACTTACATGTGATGGTGTCTTTTTCAATAGCGATTGTGGCACGCCGATGCTCACTTGCGATACTCTGAGTGTGCGCATTGGTTATTATGGAGATTTTATCTTCAATAACTACATGAAGGTAGGGAATGATGATCGGGGCTCTATCCGCTTGTCGCGCATCTATACTAATGGCGGAGAGATCGACTTCAACTTCTGGAATCGGATTGAAGCTTTTGGTGTATTGGGTGTGAGCAACATCGTGATCCAAGCACCGATCAGTAATTTTGCAGTTGTGGGTAGTCCTGTCAATTCTTTGCTCTGCATTGAATCAACAAGCGACTTTGCGTGGAGTGTGGGTCTGCGTGGGACGCTTTGTCAGTGCGGGCGTCTTGCTTTTGGAGTAGAGGGGCAATATTACCGAACGACTCCTGATATCAACTACATAGCGGATAATTTCAACACAACATCGAATTATGTCAATGGTGTCGATTTGACTTATAGTTCTTGGCAGGTGGCGTTAGGAGCGACTTATGAGATCTGTCTCACATCCTGTTTCAGCTTTCTTCCGTATGCATCGATAGCAGGTTCTGGCGGATGGATCGATATGAATGATAAACGGGTGTTATTGACAGAGCAGAACACTACAATTGAGCTTTTTGATTTAGAGAAGGAGCGCAATTTTGGCTATGGGTTTGGTGGCACGTTGGTTGGGGGAGAGCGGATTATGATCACAGCAGAGGGTCGTTTTGCCTATGAGAAAGCGCTCTTTATCTCAGTCCAAATGCGCTTATAAAGATTGGAAAACTTTGGCACGTCGAAGTTTGCAGATTTCAACTGATACCATTTACAACAAATCATGTCACAAATGAGAGCCATCTAGAAAGGCAGCTTCGAGAGATCCCTTCTCGCTCATGTTTAAAAACATGAGGTTCGAAAAGAGCTCTCAAATTTGCCGTCCTATCTGGCCATCATTTGTGACATTCTTTCTTGTAAATGGTAATGGACAGCCCAAAAGGAATCATTTGTGATTTAAAATTCCTGGATCGCTCTTTCCAACTCAACTTCAGTGGATGTCCCAAACGGTACAGGTCGTAATTCTCCACAGTAGTGATGTTGAACTACGCAAAGCGAACCATGTGGGGTTTGCAAAGTAGTTGATCGCTCT
>Ga0214923_10001771_pt1 | contig 30029 bp, 23 predicted proteins | sample LL1510_MetaG_FD_177993 | JGI IMG/M metagenome (GOLD analysis project Ga0214923, IMG submission 177993) | Freshwater microbial communities from Lake Lanier, Atlanta, Georgia, United States - LL-1510 | ecosystem: Environmental > Aquatic > Freshwater > Lake | place: USA: Georgia | collected...
TCTTCATCAGTTTGAATTGCGTAGAAAGAAACTTCAAAACTTGATGAGTAGGTTGCCTTTTGACCTGATGCCGCGTCAACATAAACACGGAACTTCCAAGTTCCATCGCAATATGCACCATCACTGCAGTAAGGGTCGAAGTAGAGATTTCCAGAGCCCTTTGAGCTTGTTATGCTCTTGTTCTCTTCTTTCCACTTCTTATCCCAATACTGCAAACGAATTGTGCGCTTTGGAGTTATTGGTTTCACCTTCACTGTGACGTAGCATTTCCAATCTTCTTCCTCTTCGAAGAATGCATATTCGCCTTCTTGATCATAGTAATCAGAACAGTCACCGTTCATTGAGTAAGTAACGGTCTGAGTTACCGCTTCAGCTTTTGTGGGCGCGAAGAAGAAGTTGGCCACAAGAGCTGCTGCGGTTAGGAAAATTGCCAGCACCAATGATTTGCGGGCACGAAGAACGGAAGCCGTGGTGAAATTCATGCTCATAGGGTAATCGTGGGCTCAGGAAATTCAAAGATAGCCCTGGAATCCTGGCCTACTGGACGCCAAAGCTAAAGCCCGAACCCACCCATATCGGATGAGCCCGGACCCGTTCGGAGAAATAAAGCCACCTTCGGCTTTCACTTTGGGCGCACACACTCGGCGAAGGGCTTAAAGCCCCCACCTGAATGTCCGGGACTCTTATTTAGCGAACTTCGTAAATACAAAATCCCTGGTCAATGTTGCGGGCGCCTTTGAACCACCGGTTACGGTGTAGGAAATTGTGCAAGTGCCAGATGCAATAGAGCGAACAGTCAACTGCTCTTCTACTTTGCAGACGGCCGGAGTTGTAGAAACCGCGCTGGCTTTTACTACAGATGAGAAGGGAAGTTTCAAATAAGCACTTCGGGCAGAGGTTTTGACTTCATTAAACTTATTGAGCATCGCCTTGAGAGAACTTGCTTCACCTTCAATAAAAGTGTTTTGATCGATCCATCCAGACACCTTGGATAATTGGTTTGACACTTGGCCACTTAAAGAAGCTAAGGCGCTAGCAGTACTAGAGTTTACTGAAGCAGATGCGTTGGTTGTGAATGTTAATGACTTTGATTCACCGACACCATATTCACTGATTGCGTAAATAGAAACTGTGTAAGAAGTTCCAGGAACTAGATTACGAATGCGGCCATTCCAACCACCCGTAAAAGCGCCGTAGTTATATGGACCTGGGTATGAATTGGCCGGACCGGTATAGAGGACCGCATCGATATTTTTTCCAGCCCACACAATCTTACCGCCAGTGCCAGTTCCATCGTCAAGAAAACTAAGCGAATCTAGGGACGCAACTGGTATGGCATTCAATTGATAAATGGCACGAATGTAATCACCGCCGCTACCACTGACACCTACAGTTCCAAACAATCCGCCGCCATTCAACCAATTTATATGACCTAATCGCCATCCCCCAAAAATAGTTCCATTGGTATTAGTGCCATCAATATGCCAAGACATTCTCAAATTTGCTGTCGGATCTTGGCCCTCAATGTAAATTGAGTCATATCCACAATTTACATCCCCGTTATACATACAATCTGCGCTGTTTTGCGCAATAGTCGAAACTGGTGAAAATCCCATCGAACCGAATTCATTCTTTGAGTAATACCAGTAAACTCCGTTATTTAAATTTGTTTCATTTAAAGTTGTTGGCTTAAGTACGAAACTTCTCTCACCTGCAGCAGCCAAAATGTAAGAAGATGCGCCGACTGCACCGCCAGCTTCAAGAAGATATTTACCAGTACAACTAGATTCGATATTTGCCAAAGTATCGGTAGCATCGTAAAGACCTGACCAGCAAAGCGTCCAGCCGGCAGAGGTGATATTTGAAATTGGGACATTTAACTGAGGGCCACTTGGATAATATCCACTCGCATTCGCAGGCGTTATGCCTACAATGAAAATCCCCGAAATTAGCGCCATTAGTGAAATTACAAATCTAGATTTTCCTTTAATACTTTGCATCCGAAGACTCCATTTCTATCAAAAAGTTCACCGCAGGCTGGCCCGATTGATACCCTACCCCCCCACGCTAGGGTGAGAAAGAAGGGTTAACACCTTTGACACGCTTCGGAATTCACCCGTTCTACTTTTCAGCCAATCGTTAACTTCCCGTTATCTGCCCCTGCCCTTTCAGCCCGGATTACATACGCATTTGACGCCGACATGACTATTTTTGGCACATGAGAATTTCAAGGTTTATTCGTCCATCCGCCCCAGCTCGCCAGGCCTCTTGGCGCCGCGCCTTAGCCCTGGTAGCGATCGCCGTAATGGCTGCGGTTGGTCTACCTGCAATCGCAACTGCTGCTAATCCAGCCATCATCAAATTAACCGTTCACTACCAACGCCCTGGTGCTGATTACGCCGGCTGGAATCTCTGGATATGGCGAAACGTTGGTTCAGGTGCCGATGTTGAACTTGATAAAAATGGTGTGCAATTCAGTGGCGATGATGACTACGGAAAAGTAGTAACCGTTTCGATCGACAACATGGACAAATTTGAAAACGTTGGAATCATCGTGCGCAAAGGCGAATGGGCAGCTAAAGATGTAACCGCTGACCGCTTTATTACTAAGTTTAATTCCGATGGAACAGTCGAAGTTTGGCTACGCCAAGCAGACCCAGTTATTTATTACGAGAAGCCATCTGGCGAAGTTGCAGTTCCAGAAGGAAGCAAGTTAGCCAAGCTTTATGACTCCTCAGATTTCGCAGCTAAGTACACCTACACCGGCAACGATCTTGGAAACAGTTACAGCAAGAGCGAAACCAAGATGCGCGTTTGGGCACCAACTGCAACAGCAGTAAGCGTTGTTACCTACGCAAAGGCCGACAGCGCACTTGGCGACGGTGTTGAAACTGCGATGACCCAAGATGTCAACGGAACTTGGGTCGCTAAGTTCTCGGGCGACAAAGAAGGTTTGATCTATAACTATCGTGTCACTGTTAATGGAGCAACTAATGAAGCCGTCGACCCATATGTTCGTGCAACAACAGTCAATGGCGCGCGCGGAGTCGTAGTTGATTTAGCCAAAACCAACCCAACCAATTGGAAGAAGAGCAAGCCAGCATTTAGCGGCAAGGCAACCGATGCGGTTATCTACGAACTTCATGTACGAGATCTTTCAATGGATACTTCAAGTGGAATTCCGGCTGCCCACAAGGGTAAGTTCCTGGCTTTCACTGACCTGAACACCACTTCAAGTGGCCAAAAGACAGGTATTTCAGCGATTAAAGACCTAGGCGTAACTCACGTTGAGTTGCTGCCAATCTTTGACTTTGCATCAGTTGATGAAACCAGCCCAGGCTTTAACTGGGGCTATGATCCGACGAACTACAACGTTCCGGAAGGTTCATATAGCTCTGACCCAACTAAGCCAACAGCGCGCATCACTGAATTAAAGCAAGCAATTCAAGCGATGCACGATCAGAAGTTGCGCGTAAACATGGATGTTGTTTACAACCACGTTTATAACGCAGGAGCTTTTAGCCAAGAAGCAATCGTGCCGGGCTACTGGTTCCGCACAGATGAAACTGGCAACTTAACAAATGGCAGCGGATGCGGAAACGATGTGGCATCAGAGCGCCCAATGGTTCGCAAGTTCATTGTTGACTCAGTTAAGTATTGGGCGAGTGAATATAACCTTGACGGTTTCCGTTTCGACTTAATGGGCTTGATGGATATTCAAACTATTAATGAAGTTACCGCAGCCCTTAAGGCAATTGATCCAACCATCATCGTAATTGGTGAAGGCTGGAACATGGGAACTCTGCCTGATGATCAAAAAGCTAATCAGGTAAATATTGCTAAGTTAAATAACGTTGCGCATTTCAATGATCAAATTCGCGACGGTATTAAGGGCTCTGTTTTCAATTCAACTGATACTGGTTGGGCAACTGGAAAGATCAGCGCCGCAAGCGATATCTATGCCGGCATCGTCGGAAATATTGACTACAGCGCCGCATTCTTAACCAAGTGGACAACTGCATCGCCAGCACAATCAGTTAACTATGTTGAGTCGCATGACAACTTAACTTTGGCCGACAAATTAACTGCCAGCGTAAAGGGCGTTAGCCCAGCCGGCGTTGCGCAGTTGAGCCAATTCGCATCGTCAATTGCTTTCTTGTCGCAAGGCGTGCCTTTCCTGCAGGCGGGCCAAGAGTTCTTGCGCTCAAAGAATGGCAATGAGAACAGCTATAACGCTGATGACGCCACTAACTCATTGAAGTGGTCAACCAAGGTGAAATACGTGGCTACAACCAAGTATTACCAGGGCTTATTCGCACTTCGCGCGGCTCACCCAGCGTTCCGAATGAATACAACTGCTCAAGTTAAAGCCAACTTGAAGTTCTTAAAAACCACAAACGATGTGATCGCCTATTCGCTAAATGGCAAAGCCGTTAAGGATGCAGCGAGCACAATCGTGGTAATTCATAATCCAAATGCAGGTGCGGCAACAGTGACACTTCCAAATGGAAAGAAGTGGGCGATCGTAGTTAAGGGCGGCGTTGCCGGCACCAAGACGATCGAATCGATCACTGCAAGCAAAGTAAGTGTTGCTGGTCAAACCACTATGGTGCTAACTCAGTAGCCACTTAATAGTTCTACGAAAGTGGCTCGCATCTAACGGTGCGAGCCACTTTCTATTTAAATGCAACCTTACAGAAAGTAGTTTTACGAAACGCACATCAAAGAGCGCACAGGATTGCGAAGTAATAATAATTGATGGTTAAATAGGTCATGCAGAGAGCGTAAGCCCCCTGCATGACTTGTTCGGTCATTAACTTATGTGGTCTTCCCGTCCATTGCGTGGGCGGGATTTCCTTTTCTCAAAGTGTTTAAGCAAAGCTTTTAACTACGAAACGCACAACATGCCATCGTGCAACCTTACTGATTCGTGATAGAAAGAACTCCAGTTTGCACTTGGATCCATTGGCATCACCTCATCTCTTTATCGGTCGGGGAACGACCGATAAAGAGATCGCAATGCGCCACCAAAGCCCGATTTACCTGTGTAGCTACGGTGCCCGCGAATAAACCCGCAACCTCTTCGCAAAGTCATCACAGAGATTCCTAAAGGTCAGCGCGCACTATGTGCCTGTAAGCAAAGGCATCGAGCCCGAGCCCAATGAAAGGCAGACCATGACAATCACCCGCACTCGCATCGCAGCAGCCGCCCTACTTATCGCCGGCTTCGCGCTGACCTCAACATCGACATCATTTGCCGCAGACACCGCCGCGACAAAGGCTGAGCGCGTCGCTGCCCGCACCGCCTACCAGGCGCAGATCAACACTTTCAAAGCGGCCGTAGAAGCCCGACACACCGCAGCCGATACCGCACATGCAAGCATTGATGCTGCCCGCGCCACCGCTAAGGCTGCCGTAGCCGCTGCAACCACAGCAGATCAGAAAGCAGCTGCAAAGGCTGCCTTCGAAGCTGCTCGCACCGCAGCCAAGGCAACAGTTCCAGCTAAGCCAGTTAAGCCGGTAAAGCCAGCCATCCTGGTAAAGGCTGCACCTGCAGTAACTCCAGCTTCATAAGGCAACACCAAAGCGCGTAACCGCGCTCATCAAGTCTATTTCCTCCTCAAGGGATACAAAACACCCACCGAAGATGATCGGTGGGTGTTTTGTTTTGCTCAAGCATTTAGCACAAGGCCGATAACATTGCCCTGTGCGTCTTTACATTGCAGGAATCAACGGAATGGTTGGATCGGCAATCGCAGAAGAGGCCAAGAAGCAGGGTCATGAAGTACTCGGTAAAAGTTCTAAAGAACTTGATTTAACAAACCGAGACGCCGTCTTTGCTGAGATGAAATCAATAAAACCTGATACTTTAGTAATTGCGGCAGCCAAAGTCGGTGGCATTGGTGCCAACTCGACCTTTCCAGTTGATTTCTTATCCGTAAATCTACAAATTCAAACTAACCTTCTAGATGCCGCGCACGCTGCCGATATTGAGAGAGTTCTTTTCCTTGGGTCGTCATGTATCTATCCAAAATTTGCGCCGCAACCTATCCCTGAATCAGCTCTACTGACTGGCGAGCTAGAACCTACTAATGAGCCGTACGCGCTTGCCAAAATTGCTGGCTTAAAACTTGTTGAGGCATACCGAAAGCAATACGGGCACAAGTGGATTTCTGCTATGCCAACAAATCTTTATGGACCTCGCGATAATTTTGATATTGAGTCAGCACATGTTCTACCGGCTTTGATTCATAAATTCCATAACGCAAAAGTTAGCAACCTGGCTGAAGTGGCTATCTGGGGCGATGGCTATCCAATGCGTGAGTTCCTTTATGTCGAGGATTTAGCGAAGGCATGCCTAAAACTCTTGGCTGATTATGACGATTTAATAGCAATAAACATTGGAAGTAGCCAAGAATTATCAATTACAGATTTAGCCAAAACGATCGCAGACGTCATTGGCTACACAGGGAAAATTGTTCTAGACAGCTCAAAGCCAAATGGGACACCACGCAAGCTGCTTAATTCTGAAAAAATAAATTTATTGGGGTGGAAAGCCCAGATTGACCTAAGAAATGGCATTAAGAAAACCTATGATTGGTTCTTAAAATACAATGCTAAGGGAAGTATTTGATGAAGCGCGCACTTATAACCGGTGTTACTGGTCAAGACGGCTCATATCTGGCAGAACTCTTGCTCGACAAAGGTTATGAAGTTCACGGAATCATTCGACGTAGCTCGACTTTTAACACTTCTCGTATTGACCACTTATATAAAGATCCGCACGAAACGGATAATCATTTTCATCTTCATTATGGAGACATTACAGATGGCGTTGGAATCTCAAATATCTTACGTGAGATCGAACCGCATGAGATCTATAACCTAGCGGCGCAAAGTCATGTAAAAGTTTCATTTGAAATGCCTGACTTCACGGCTCAAGTAGATGCAGTCGGCACAATCAGACTATTAGAAGCCATCCGAGCTTCTAAAATTGATACACGATTCTACCAAGCTTCTACTTCAGAACTTTTTGGCAGTACCCCGCCGCCTCAATCAGAAACTTCACCATTTGCCCCTCAAAGTCCTTACGCTGCAGCAAAACTTTACTCATACTGGGTTGTTCGCAATTATCGTGAGGCATATGGTCTACATGCGACGAATGGTATTCTTTTTAATCATGAGTCTCCGCGACGAGGCGAGACATTCGTTACTCGCAAAATCACAATGGCTGCAGCCAAAATTAAACTTGGTAAGCAAGAAAAGCTCTATCTTGGTAATTTAGATGCGATTCGTGACTGGGGTTACGCAAAGGAATATGTCGAAAGTATGTGGATCATGCTTCAACAAGATTCCTCAGATGATTACGTTGTTGGCACAGGGGTAGGCGCTACGGTTAGAGATTTTTGTGAAGCTTCTTTTAATGCCCTGGGGCTTGATTATCGGGACTATGTAGAGACTGAGGATAGGTACCTTCGCCCTACAGAAGTTGATGCCCTAATCGCTGACCGAAGTAAGTCTGAAGAAAAATTAAAGTGGTCAGCAAAAACTCATTGGAAAGAATTGGCCGAGCTAATGGTTGCTGCTGATTTAGCGAAGCTAAATTAGAGGCCCATTAATTTTGCTTGATTATCAAAATTAGGAACTTTACTTCGGACTTCGTTAAAAGTGCCTACGGCTACTATCTCGCCTTTATCTATATATACGACTTGATCGCTATTTCTAACTGTTGAAAGTCTATGAGCAATCGTAATTACAGTAGTTTTGCCATGAAGAGAATCAATTGCGGCCGAAATGCTTGCCTCAGTTTCGCCATCTAATGCACTTGTAGCCTCGTCTAGGACCAATAATTTGGGCTTTGTAAACATAGCTCTTGCTATGCCCAGTCTTTGTCGCTGACCGCCACTTAATTGCGATCCTTTTTCTCCGACTATAGTATCTAAACCGTGAGGAAGCAAAAGAGTAAACTCTTTTAGTTGAGCTAAATCAAGTGCATCAAGAACATCATTATCGTCAATTTTATTCGATGCGTAACCCAAAATCACATTATCTCTAAGGGTGCCGCTGATAATGACGATGTCTTGTGGCACGTAACCAATCGAACCTGGCCATTTAAATATTGCATTTTTAACTGATATAGAAGATAGGCTAACTTCACCTACCGTTGGCTCGATTACTCCCAAAATTACATCTATCAAGCTCGTTTTGCCTGCACCTGTTGGCCCAACTATTGCTGCTGAACTGCCCGCTGAAATTTCTAAATTACAATTTTTTAATGCCATATTTTCTGCACTTGGATATCGAAGTCCAATGTCCTTTAAAGTGACCTCAGGATTAAATCCGACATGTTTGAAATCTAGCTCTTGGAAATTTGGCAGAGGCAAAATTAAATCTTTTATCTCATCCAATAAGTCAAGTGTCTGGCTAGCTGTACCTAGGCTATTTTTAATCACAAGTGAGCTTTGTTGAGCACGCAAAGCTGCTGGAGCTATTCTCATTCCGGCTGCAAGGAATATTGAAAGAATTGTCACTGCTTTAACTGCGTCAGACAATACAAATGCAATGCTTGCAACTGTTAGCGAAGCCAGAACTAATCCACTCTCAATTACGTACTTGCTAACATTTGGCATAAAATTAATATCTGCCATAGTTTGCGCCAATTTAATTCTAATTTGGCCTATCTCCCACGAATATTGAGATTGTCTATTCTTGACTGAAATTTCTCTAAATGAGCTTAGGGATTCAATAATTTTTTCATTACTTCTGACATTAAGTTCTGAATTACGAGATCCCAACTCGCGAGCTTTCACGCTCATTAATAGATAAAGAACGAGTCCCAGAATAATGAATAGAACAATGATCGCTACAGCGATCAATGGCTCTACAAGGAATAGGCCTGTAGTTATCACAACTAATAAAGAAATATCTGAAACTATATTGACGGCCGCAGCAAGTACGCCAAAAATTAGAACTTCGACACCCGTAGTAACTGAATACAGAATTTGTTGCGTCGTCTTAGTCTGAATTTCGAGAAGTGGTTTAGAGAGTATGTGAGACATCAATTTTGTACTCATCTGAGCTCCACGTAAGCTCAGGAATCTCAGCATTTTTCGAGTGAATATAACCGAAAGAATCGTTCGTCCGATCAAGAGAAAGCTTGCACCAAGCATTAAAACGATTGCTTGTACTTTAAAAGTAGATTCCTCAATATTTAGTATTGAAAGGAAAAGCCTCGTTCTGGAGCCTTCAACATTAGCCGTTTGTCCATTAATCGCGAGCGAACTAAGAATTCCAATAAACAGAACGCCGACCAAATCTAAGAGGCCAAGCACGACTTGAAATGCAGCAACAAGATAGATCTTGAATCGGTCAGCTTTGGTTAAAACTCGTGTTGCCCGAAATATTGTTAGTCGCGCAATAGAACGCCTGAATTGCGTTTGAAAGAGATTCATTTTTCTATTGTCATTCTATTTATACATTCTTGTTATCTTCTTGCAACTCTGAACTAGCTGCAGCAATTTAACTAGATTTTCTTCCTCAAGCGAGGCCTGAATTTCATTAAAGCGATCTCTGTCAACTGGCTGAAAAATGAAATCCATAGACATCACATTAGACCACGCTTCTACATCCAATGGATTCAGAACAATCACGGAATCATACTTATCTAGATTTGAACTCCCATTTTCAGAAACCACAACTGGGCACCCTTGACTCAAGGACTCAAGTGGAGGGAGGTTTGTGGGCCCAAGTAAAGAAGGCATGACTGTTACTGCAGCTTTTTTGTAAAGTTCCTCTAGTTCGTTCCGCGAAACAAATCCTATATACTTCACGTAATCTTGAATCTTTAATTCTCTTACTAGCTTGTCTATAAATGGCTTACTACCCCTATCGAGCCCTGTTAGCACTAACTGCCGTGGCTTAATATTTTGCTCAAGCAAGTTTTGAATAGAGTATAAAAGTATTGAATGATTTTTGTGGCTCCAGAAATGTGCCGGATAAAAGGCAAAGCTTTCTCTTTCCTCTACTTTTTGAAGGTTTTGAATTTTTGTTACGAATGGAATTGAGACAATTCGTTCACTTTTCAATCCGTATAACAGCATCAGGTTGGACTTAGTCACTTCTGAATCAACAATTACATAAGCGGCTTTCTTCGCAAGATTTTGGATCCGCCACTCTCGATATTCAAATTCGCGATTGCTGGACATTTCAGGTAATTCTGGCAAGTCTCTGTGGCCCAGATCCCAAATAGTCACTATGTAGGGAGTGCTACGAAGTTTGACAGCCAGATCATATTGTCCGACAAAGAATACTAAATCTATGTCTTCCCGCAATATTCTGCGCTCAAACCTTGAATAAGGAAAGAAATTAAATCGTCTAGCTAAAAACCAACTGGCGGGATTACTAAATATCAAAGATGAAATTTGCCCAAGAAAGCGAAATTTATTGCCAGCTATCCGACTAATTATTCCAGAGCTACCTGTTGAGATATAAACTAACTCGCACTCTTCCTTTAAGCGCCCCAGTCGTTCAGCCATTTGAGTCTCTGCCGAATGGGCACCGCCCGCTTCAGGAACCTCTATTCCTATTACCCCTATGCGTAACTTTCGGTCCATTTAATTTAACCCACCGCTTTCTTGGCGAAAAGCACGAATCGCCAGGAATCATCTCTTAGATCTTCTTCCCATTCTTTTCCATCCATAAACCTAAAATCTTCAAAGCCGGCTTCGTGAAGAGAAGCGGCCAGCTCGCTCGGCGAATAGGCCCTAATGTGATGATTCTCCGTGAGGAAAGGCTCGGTTTCGCCTTCTTTAATCAAATCAATTCTCAAGTTACTTACTCTGAAATTATCTTCAAAAGTAGGCTGAACTCGCCTAGTAATTTTCTTTTCCTGAACCATGAAATCTCTTGATGTGACTTTTGGCGGATCAAGCCTGACTCCATCTAGATTCCAACCGTCACAAATGAAATACCCACCGGGGCGCAATCTAGATGTCACCCCGTTTAAAAAAAATTTAAGGTCGTCAATACCAACTTGATAATTTATTACATCAAAAAGGCTATAAACCAAATCAAAATCAGAATCCAAATCTTTTAAATTATTAGTGAAGTAAATTCCAGTTGTTTTCTGTTTTGCAATATCAAGCATATCGACACTTATATCAAAACCTGAAAGCTCTCTGCCCGTTTTCGCCAAAGACTGCAGATGACCACCTGTTCCGCAGCCAAAATCTAGAATTTTAACTATGTCTCTTTCACTATAATTTTTGTCGATGAAACTTACCAGCCTAGAAGTTTCTTCAGTGTAGTTTTTATTGGCGTGAATCTGGTCGTAACTTTTTGCATAAAATTTAGAGAAGGAGCTCACTTTAAAAGCCCCCAGAGAACTTCAATGACTCTCTCCTGCTCTTGTTTTGTCGTGCCTAAACCTGAAGGTATATATAAACCACGCTCCCAAAGATTTTCTGCTACCGGGAAGGCGCCTTTCTCATAAGTAAAGTATGATTTAAATACTGGTTGCAAGTGCATTGGATAAAAAAATCGGCGTGTATCTACGCCTTGTGCTCTTAAAAGTTCCCTTATCTCTGCTGCGTTAAATTTACATTCATTATTTAGTAAGATTCCAAAGACCCAATAAACATTTGTTGAGTAACTAGTTCCTCTAGGTTGAAAAGTGAACCAAGGGTGCCCTTCCAATCCTTCTAGGTAGAAATTTGCCTGAGAGATCTTCAAACTTACTAAATCGTTTAATCGAGTAAGTTGAGATCCGATTAGTGTCGCCGGCAAGCCTGCCATTCTGTGATTCCAGCCAAGATCAGTATGTACGTAGCGCTCGCTTGGATTAAAGCAAAGGTTGCGAAAATACCTGACTCTCTCTGCAAATTTCTTATTATTCGTGATGACCGCGCCGCCTTCGCCACCAGTTACAACTTTGTTTGCATAGAAACTGAATATTCCAGCATCCCCAAGCGTCCCGCAATTCTGCTCGTTGTACTTAACCCCGATCGCTTCGGCTGCATCCTCGAGAACAAATACATTATTTGCTTTCGCCTTTTGTAAAATGCGACCCATATCGGTCGAAAGACCATAAATATGTACCGGCATAATCAACTTGGTTTCTTCAGAAATTTTATCCTCTGTAGCAGCCACTTCCATAGACCAAGTCAATGAATCAGCATCGATAAGTTCGACTTTTGCACCTTTTCTTGCCAAGTTTGCAATTGTTGAAATTATTGAAAAAGTTGGCAAGATACACTTATCACCTTCTTTAATGTCTAAAGCTTCAATACTTAAATCAATGGCACTTGTTCCCGTGCTTACTGCTACGGCTTCCGCCACCTCAAGTGTGCTACAGAGTAATTCTTCTAGTTGTCGAACTGGTGGTGTATCTCCGGAAATCCAAGTTTGGTTAAGAGAATTAGTTACTGCATCAATATCTGATTCAGTTATCAAGGGTCGGTTGACAGGAATCATATTCATTAAAAAAGAGCAGTCTTATCCATATTGCCAGCGTATGGGCCTTGTTTAACCTCTAATATTTCGCATTCCGTGGTCATGTTTATCTCGTGTCCGCCATGGGCAAGTAAGATCACGTCTCCCACTTCTAAAAATATATTGTGCGTCATTTCATTTAACTCACTGAATAGAGTAACTACACAACTACCACGCCTAATCATCAAGACTTCCTGTGTGTGTTCTATTTTTCGTTCAACTAAATTGTGGACATGGGCTGGCACTTTATAGCCAGCGGGACGTGTCATAAGTCCGATTTGCTGGGAAAAATCTGAAGGTGAAAAAAACTCAATCCCGGATACTGATTCGTCAGCCTTTATCAGGATGGCCAAGGGTCTTGCGGGATTTCCGAAAAATTCTGGCAATTTTCTTCCTTTTCTTCTAGTGCTGACTATATACGGTAGGTATAGCCCAAACATGTTTGACTCTAATTATATTCAAAAGAATACTTATGTTATCTGCAAAAACTAACGAGCTTGATTGTTCTGCAGTTATTCTTGCTCTATGAGCCAACTCGAAGAAAATGCCACTGAAGGACTAGCGCCTGTAGCCGTCTTTGGATTTAATAGGCCGGCACACTTGTTGGAATGTTTGCGATCATTGGAAGCAAACCCTGACGCTAGAGAAACAGATGTCTACGTATTCCTCGATGGACCAAGAAGTCAGATTGATGTTGAGTTTGTCAAGTCCACTAGACAAATCGCACGAGGTAGTTTCGAATTTAAATCAATCACCATTACGGAACAAGATACCAATCTCGGATTAGGACATTCAATAATTTCTGGAATAAATAGGGTGCTTGAAACAAGAAATAGACTAATTGTGCTCGAAGATGACTTGGTTGTTTCTAATCATTTTCTTTCCTATATGAATAGTGCTCTAACGAAATATGAATATACAAAGAAGGTGGGTAGCATCCACGCATTTAATTTTAATTTTGAACAACCTCTTACCGAGCCTTACTTTATTCGTGGCGGCGATTGCCTTGGATGGGCTACTTGGTCTGACAGGTGGGAATTATTCACCGCTAATGCTGCGATCACATACCTGAAAATAAGAAAGAGTAATCAAATCAAAGAGTTCGACTTAGGTGGATCGTTTAGGTACTCACAAATATTGAGAAATGAAATTCGTAATGGCTTCCACTCTTGGGCAATTAATTGGCACGCATCACTTTTTATCAATGGTTGTTTGACTCTTTACCCTGGCACTTCACTAATCGAATACAAAGGTGCGGATGGTTCAGGTACGCATGAAGTAAAAAATTCAGATTTATGGGCTACCCAAATGTCCACGAAAAGTGAATGGGATTTCCCGTCAGAAATATGTGAATCTAAAGCTGGGCTTTCGCAATTAAAAAAATACTATGAGAAAACATACCCATCAAGAATTCCTTTATCAAAATTTGTGAATTGGGTTAGATACAAAATTATCAGTTAAGCTTATGAATTCAATCTAGATAAAATCTCATCGACAACATGTTGGGAACTGGCTTTCTCATAATTAATTAATTCATAATTAACATTAACGATCGATGCGAGCCTTGAAAAACATGGGATGTATTTTGAGGGCGACAATTCAACTATTTTTGAGTTCGAATTCATCCAAGAAATGCCAGCTAGGCCTGCCCCATGAACACCACATACCTTGGTTGCCATTGAAAAAGCTTTGATCTGGTCAGATAAAACAAGATCCTGCATACAGATTACATTCCAGCCAGAGTTTTCTAACTCCTTTTCGAGTTGTCTTTCAAACATGGGTGACCTTTTTGAATTTATACGAGAGATATATAAATTGTTTTCAGTGGAAGGGCTATATTTGCCAACTCCAAAATATTTTCTTAGTTCAAATATATCGGCTGAGAGTGGCCAGCCTGTATCTGGACCACGCGTAACAAATCTTAAATTTGGAAGCTTGATTCCTCTAGTAACTTCAATTTTTTCTGCGTATATCTCGTTAACAAAATCTTTAACATAACTTGGGGCATCTTTAAAGTAGAAAACCTTAAATGATTCGTTGGTATTCCTTAACGAAAAAAGGAAAAGTGGAAGATCTTCGATAAGCCAATGATAGTAACCGTTTGACGGTAGAACCAAATTAATAGAATTCGAATTTATTGCTCGAGCACTAAATCCGGGCAAGTACGGAGAACTTAAGACTAATCTATCGGCTGGCCAACTAGATGACTCGGCAATTATCGAAGAGTTATTTGAAAAAACAATCCCAGACTTTGTGTCAACTTTGACATCCTTAATATCAATCAGTTTGCGACTATCAAAGACATGAGCTTCACTAACATGTTTTAAATAATTAACTTCTTCCACGTGATACAAATTCGTATATTCAGCTATGATCTGGAATTCTAAGTTGCTTTCAATCTCACCTGATAACAAGTAGTCGCATTCGCCACTATTTATACTAAGTTTCTTTATAATTTGTCTCTTGACTAAGGATATTAATCTATCGATTAACAAATATAGCGCATTCACTTTAGCCCCTTACTCTTGGCAATGAAAATGTCATGCTGGACATGCCACTCGAGACCGTAACTTTCCGCCCAATGAATTAGGTAGATCTTTGTTGGATACTCCTGTAGATCTTTTATCGTTTCACCAAATAACCTGAAATCATCAACCAAAACTGATAAGTGAGTAAAGTTCCGAATGAACTTGCCAACAACCATTAATTCAAATTGGATTGGGGCCTTGGTAGATCCATAAAATGTATTTCCACCAGAAGCGTGGCCATCTAGGAAAAAACAAACTTTTCCTTTTAACTCACTGACAATACTTTCAAATTTTTCTTCGCTCGAACCTACACTAAGTTCGATTTTATTCAATTTCCTAAACCTAAAACTCACCTTGCTAGCGATTTCACGCGAAGGTTCAATTGTGTAAACTCTGGAAGCCCGTTTAGCAAGATATATTGTGGTATCTCCCATGTATGTGCCAGTTTCCACCCAAATCGAATCGGGGTCCGAGAAACTGTCAATAAATTTTCTCTTGATAAACTCTGGGCTTCGGCCACTATACGACATATCCCGCCACTCAATAACTTGTTTAAATCTTAACTGCAACAACCGGATTCCTCGAATTTTCCAATAAAGCCAGTCGAAGTATCTGTATAACACTTTACTTCAAAAATTTTCTCATAAGTGAATAAGCCTGCGGTTTATAAAAATTGAATTGGTTTACCAAATGATTTAAAAATTGTTTTTTATCTCTCTTTGACAATTTTATATTTTGGTAAATCGCATCTCCCCACCCTGCTCTTACATACCAACGAGTAGCCACTCGTTTGAAACCAAAAGTTTCTAGATAAGAATCTATTTCATGAACTTGCGAGCAGTCTTCATAAAGAAATTTTCTGTTTACTTCACAATATATCACTTCAGTTTTTCTAAGGATTTCACCAAGTCCCCTTAGGACATTAAGTTCTGCGCCTTGGACGTCAATATTTATCAATGCAAAACTGGCTTCGGGCGAGATGACTGAGTCCAATCTTCTCGCTTCGACTTTTATTTCTTTTACTTTCTTAACATCTGGGTACATTTTAAGATGCGTTTTCAAATTCAAGAGGCTACTTGACTGTGAATTATTGGTGATTTGTAGTGTCTTCTCCTCACCATTTGTATCCCATGCCGCAAAGTTTAAAATTGTATTTTTCTTAGAGTCTAATTTTTTTTCCAACTCTCGGGCTAACTCGGGTTGAGCCTCTACCCAAGTTATAGGTTCAAAACCAAAATTTGAATAATCCTCTAACTCTTCGGCTAAGTGCGCGCCGACATGAAGGACTGCTCCATTGTTGCAGTTCCATATCTGTACAAGTTCCTGTACTTTAAAAAGCACGTTGAATGATATCCAAGCTTGGTCAAAATTAGTTTAAGAATCGCCAAAAAGTAATAATCTTTCCTCGTATTTATTCAGGGTCTCCTGTATATATTTGGTGGCCATCGAGTGAATATTGATTCTTGGGATAAATCATCTTCGCCTTAAGCCAATTGAATACGTAGGCCTTGAGCAAAGCCGCAACTGTAACTAACCCATGGTGATAATAACGTAAAAGCGATTAAGAATTTGGGATTGAGAATCACATTCTATAAAAAAGATATAGCGACTTACGATCTGTATAGTTCTTTTATTAGATTTACTCTGTAAAAACTTAGAATTTGAAAAATTACTATTAATTAGAGCAGTCCTGACGACTTTCTCCAATAGCGCAGATACTTGATTATTTGGTAGATTAGTCAATTCTGGAAACATTGTTGAGTGAACCAACGTGAACCGCAACTATGCCAGTATCTCCATCGTTTGAGTCAACTGAAACCCATTCCACTTCAATCCCACTGCCGATGGCTGATTTAACTTCTGAACCAAGCCAATAAGAGATTGCAGATTCATCTCCGGCTATTTCAATCTTTGTAATCTTTGCAACTGCTTTTCCATCAGTTGATGGGTGATGATTCTTGATCCATTGAACGAAGAATGGCATTTGGCGATCTTCAAGAGTGCCAAGTACGCCAATCTGCTTCCAACTTAAATCAGTTCCATCTGGCTTTGTGCGGTGACCATCAACTGCAGGACGTCCTAAACGTGTTTCTACTGCGGTTAGATCTTCAACAGCAACCACCCAAGTAAGCCATCCACCGCCTTCGGCCGCGCGCTTTGAGACAGCCTTACCAAATGGAGATGAATCAGATGCTGGGTGATCTAGCGGGCAGACAACTTCAATGTACTGACCATTTAAAAGAGGCGCTGTGAAGTTACGAGTACCGAATCTAGGGTGCACGCCACCATCAACAAAGGTGGTCCCTAACCGAGAACCTAGTCTTTGGACAGTATCTGCTAGCTGGTCATGAGAGGTTACATAAGAGACATGGTCTAGGCGCATGAGCAAATCTTGCCCTATCAGAAGGGGTGCTTCTTACCAACCAGAAAGGACTTTAGAGATATTTTAAATAAGGCAGCAAACTGCCAGATAAAGCCAAAGAGCCAGACCCAAGGCTTACGGGCGAAATAAACGCGCCGGATAGCCTGTTTTTCCTTATGCAGCTTGGTCAGGTATCGATCAGAAAGACCACCTGGCTCCATTTCGGCAACTAAGAACTCGACCTTCTTCCCACCTTTGTGAGCCAGTACCTTCAAAGTGAGATCATGATCCGCTGCCAACCGATACTTAACGTCATATCCACCGACCATCAGAACTGCTTGTCGCGAGAAGATCATCGACTGGTGGCAGCCATTACGCCTAGAAAATGTAAAACTAAAGTCCAAAAGGTTACCTGGGTTTTGCTTATATAAAGTTGCGGAATCCTTTACTTTGTAGCCTCCAATTATAAGTCCAACTTTTTCTAGATTTGCAGTATTAACTAAGTTGGCCAAAGTCTCAGTTTCATAATAAATATCCCCGGCATTCATGAAATTGAGATAAGTAGAAGAGGTGCTTGATTGAGATATTCCTAAATTCATCGCTTCATAGATACCTGAATTATGTTGGGCAATAACTTTAAACCTTGTGTCATCTTTTGCATACTTTTCTGCGATACCCAATGTGCCATCAGTTGATTCACCTACCACGATAACTGATTCCCAATTTTGAAAACTTTGAGTAATCAAGCTATTCAAGGTATCACTGAGCCCAATTTCATGATTTTTTACGATTGTGATCACTGATACTTCTGGCATAACTAAATTCCACTTTCCATTTTGTGCTTTTATTGAGAGTCAAACTAGGGGTTTAAACAGCAAATCTTCATCCTTAATATAGACTATCGTCATGCGAATTCTCATTACTGGTGGTGCCGGATTTGTCGGATCACATCTCACGGACCGATTACTGACTGAAGGGCACTCAGTAATCGTCCTAGATAATTTTGAAACTGGCAGTGCAGTTAATTTGGCGCATCAGAAGGATAATTCCCAGCTAACTCTTACTAATGGATCTGTTTTAGATATCCCGAAGCTTCAAAAAGCAGTTTCGGAAAGTGATTACGTATTTCACTTGGCTGCAGCAGTAGGCGTATTTAATATCGTAAATAATCCACTATCAAGCTTACTAACCAATATTCGAGGCACAGAAAATGTTTTAGAAGCGGCACATGAACACGGAAAGGAAGTATTTTTAACTAGTAGTAGCGAAGTTTATGGTAAAAATACTTCTGATTCACTTCGCGAAAGCGATGACAGAATCTTGGGTTCACCAGTTACTTTGCGTTGGTCTTATAGCGAGGCTAAGGCAATTGATGAGTCGCTGGCTTATGCGTACTGGGTTGAGAAGAAACTTCCAACTAGAATCGTCAGATTTTTCAACACGGTAGGGCCAAGACAGCTTGGCGCTTACGGAATGGTAGTTCCACGATTTGTAGAATTCGCTCTTAAAAATGAACCTATAACAATCTATGGAAACGGCAATCAGACTCGATGTTTCGGGCATATTCTTGATGTAATAGATGCGGTAATGGCCGTCGCTTTCGCCGAAAACACAATTGGCAGAGTAATTAACATTGGAAACAATTTTGAGATTTCGATGAACGATCTTGCGAAAGAGATTATTAGATTAACCGGCTCTTCGAGTGAGATTAAGTACGTTGCTTATGAAGACGCATACGGGCCTGGATTTGAAGACATGGATCGTAGAGTTCCTAACATTGACTTAATTAGAGATCTTGTTGGCTGGACACCAAGAAGAGACTTAGCAGCTATTATTCAAGATATCGCTAGGGAAATGAAAAAGTAACCACACATGAATGAATCTCAAGAGATTCGGGTCATGTTTGTTACAAATTCGCCATCAGGCGGCGGCGCTGAACGTGCAACAAACATTCTTGTAAACGCTTTACATGAGAATAGAATTAAAGTTTCGCTCACTACCATAAACCACTCAGAGCCTGACTTTGTCACCCCTATTTGCGAAACTTTTCAGATAAATAGGACATGGCAGGGCGGGCCAATCTCAGTACTTTTTGCTTATTTACGATTTAGAAGAGTTGTGAAGTTTTGGAAACCTAGCCATCTTGTACTCGAATGCGACTTGCCGGAGTTTTTTGGCTCTTTTGTTAACGGAAACTTCAGAAAAATAGTAGTACTTCAGTCTAGTAAACCATGGATAACTAGACTTAAGTTTGGTGAGCAGATTAGAAGAAGATTAAAAAGTCAGAATGCGCTTTGGGTTGCAGTTTCAAACCATTTCAGAGTTTGGAATTTTAACTCTTTGCCAGATGCCGTAATCTCAAACCCGCTTATCCTCTCAAACCTAGATGTCAAGATCGAGAATCAATTTGAAAATTCAATAAATAGAATCATCTACATTGGACGACTTAGTGAAGAAAAACAGCCTGAATGGGTTCTGGATATCGCTTCGATATGCAATCTACCGGTTGTGGTAATTGGCGATGGTAATTTGAAAAATTTCCTAGAAGAGAAGTCGAAGGAGTTAGACATTAATTCTAGTTTCACAGGCTTTGTTAGTGATCCTTGGACGTTGATATTACAAGGCGATCTCCTTGTAGTGCCTTCTAAGTATGAGGGAGATGGGCTTGTAGTTGTTGAAGCGATTGCACGAAGAATTCCAATTCTTATAAACGACATTTCGGATTTGCGAAGGTTTGATCTACCAGATCATCATTACTGTCTCAATGTTTCAGATTTCGCTTTGCGAATTAATGAGAATAGTGATTCGATTGACAAATTTGTTGTACCGGAAACAATAAAAGATAAAATCTTATTGGATAGAAACCCGGCTGAAATTGCTAAGAGGTGGGTTTCATTCCTGAGAAATAAAGATCACCAATAATGGAATCTTAAATAAGTTCTACCCCAGTTAAATCGCCATAGTTATTCGTGCAATCCAAAACTGGAATGACCTTAGTTAACACTGAGCTAACATTTAGCCCCGGTTGATTAGTTGCAACTATTGCCACATCGCAATCCCAATCTTCGGTCACGGGTTTGGTCCCTTCCCAAAGTGGGACAAGAGGATCAACCCAAGCAACCTCAGCGCCTCTCGCTACAAGAGCTGCTCTTAAGGCGCTCGCTGGAGTTTCTCGAACATCTCCAACACCTGGCTTATAAGCAACACCCATAATTAACACTTTAGGAGTGCCGCTTGAAACATTGGCAAGCGTTAGAGCCCGTTCTGCTACATAAATAGGCATTTGATTGGCAATCTCATCAGAGCGCTCAACCAAGCTAGCTACCTGTCCGCCTTTACGAGCCCACCAGGTTAAGTAGAGTGGATCTACAGGAATGCAATGGCCGCCAATACCTACGCCAGGCCTAAATGGCATAAAGCCGTAAGGCTTTGTGGCAGCTGCATTGATAACTTCATGAACGTTGATACCTTGAGCGCTACATAGCTGAGTGAATTCATTTATCATCGCTATATTTACTAACCTGAAAGTATTTTCAAGAATCTTCGCAGCTTCTGCTATCTCAGGTGTGGAAGTGGCGACAACTGAATCACAGATTGAATTATAAAAAGCTAACGCTCTTTTCTGAGATTCCTCATCAATACCACCAACTAAACGTGGCGTATTCTTTTGATCCCAAATTGGGTCACCCGGATTGACTCGTTCTGGAGCTGAAGCAAAATAAAGTGATTTTGTAGTTTCAGACTTCAGGGAATCTACAATTGGAATAATTATTTCCCTTAAGGTGCCTGGGTAAGAAGTTGATTCACTAACTACCAAAGTTCCTGATGAAAGATGAGGTGCCACATCTCGAGTCGCGCTTTCCAAAAGATCTAAATCTGGATTACGATCTTCATCTAAAGGCGTTGGAACACAAATGGTTACAACCGAAGCATGCGTAACATCTATGGGGTTACTTGATGCCAAATACTTATTTGTGGCGATTGCTTTGGATAATCTTTCATTAGAAATATCTTCGACAGGGCTTGACCCCGAATTTAATTGTTCAACCCGCGAAGAAGATTTATCAATGCCAATAACAGACCACCCGGCATCTACTGCTGCCATAGCCAATGGCAGGCCAACATAACCCTGACCGATAATCGCCAACACCTTTGAGCGATCACTTAGATCTATCCCAGCCATGTTTTATAACTCCAAATTTCTACTTATCACTTCAAAATCAGCTGTTCGAAGCCTGATAACTCTCTCAGCCTACCCAGCCAATAGTGTTGTAGCCTCTAAATCTGCAGGACTCCCAGGGTAATTTTCATTTATTTTCTTAGCAATTGCTGAAGCCTTCGCTTTCTCGTTGAGGGCGATGTAATTCTTCATTAGTTGCAACATATTTGAAGTATTCCAAGGGTCAAGCTCTAACAACTTCTCTCGATATGAAACTGCTTCGCCAGGCTTGCCTGTGGCCTCATAGGCCAATGCAGGCAAGTATTGCCCATAGAAAGATCTAGGATCTAATTCTCTAATGCGACTACTAATTTTGTAAGAAAGATCAATCTCTCCCTGCCTAAGTGCCACATCTGCTAGCAGGATTAAATTTTGCGGATTACTTTGATTGTCCAAAACTTGCTTATTCAGTTCTGCCACATATGAATTTGCTGACAGGTTTTTAGTATTCGCGCTAAGACTTTTGAATTCTTCAGACGCACGCAAGTTGGGCAGAAGGATAAGCAAGACTAAAAGTCCCAGAGCGCCAGATAATATGTTTGAATACGGAAATTCAGTGGAATTCGTAATGGTTCTAGAACGCGAAGCAGATTTCTTTACTTTCTCGCAGTCAACATCTTGCGATGGTTTATTTGACGATGCCGCAACCAATACACCACCAGTTATCCAGAACCATACCGCTACGCCTAAGTTGTCAATGGCCACAACATTTACGGCTAGAGTGCCTAGCCAGATTGCAAAAGCACCGCCAATTAAAAGCTTTTCATTTCCACTGGCTTTAAGAAGTGCTCTATAGCCAGTAAATGTTACATAAGTAATCAATGCCAGATATGGAATGAAGAGAATTACCCCGCCAGTGGATAGGAGTTGCATATAAACGCTGTGTGCGTTATCAGTGATTTGACCCTGTACAACTTGATTCTGAACAGCGTATTGGCGGTAGTACTCACCAAAACGATCTATGCCAACACCAAACATTGGGTGATCCTTGAACATTGCCAAAGCTGCATTCCAATAATCAAGTCGGTTTCGTAATGTTCCTTGATACAACTTGCTCGCAAGCGGGCCAATATTAAATACGGCAAGCGCAACAGGCGTAGCTCCAATAGCAGCCAGAATCAGACTGGCTTGGCCGAATTTTCTATTTACTAACCAAAGTTTGGTAATCACAATAATTGCTGCACCGATTAAGAAACCAAATAGTCCTTGGATAGATCCGGATTTGAAAAGAATGTATAGATCGGCCAATAATCCGACAGCATACAAAATTTGTATTTTTCGAGCCTTGGCTTCGACAGCTAGAAGCAATATTGCTACACCTGCCAATCCCAGAAAGGCGGATGTGAAGTTTGGATTTCCAAGTGTTGTTATAAATGGGTTGTAATCAATTTTCCAACCCACCGGATCCTTGCCTGCGGCCTGCAAAAAGCCATAAAAGGTCAGTAATAGGCCGGTAATTGCAAAAAATTTGAAAAAGCGAATAGCGCTTTGGCGACAGAAAGTTGCAACAGAGCCCGCAAACAAGATAGCCATTGCTAAATAAGATATAGCACCGTTATTTCGGTGATACTCACCGAAAATTGCGGTGTATTTAACATCGGTGACAACGGTCGAAACGAGTAGGGCGATTATAAAAAGGCCGACCAAACTCAGGCCAATTTTTTTATTACCAGTGGTTGTTTTACTTGCACCCAAAAGTGTGGGTGTTAATAAGCCCAGCGCTATCGCACCAAATAGAACCAGCACAAACATCTTTGGTAAGTTGATTGGATCTTCAAGCTTGGTCCAGATTGTTAAAGTGGTAAAAACGCCACCCAAGAGAACAATGGTCTGAACTTTTCTGGCTTCAATGTCAGTAAGTGCTCTGGCAAATCTCATAAGGGAAGGGTATCTAAGGTGTCTGGATATCTTGTTAATATCGGAAGAATTAGTCGTAAAAAGGCCGAAGCCCGGTTCCTGTAAAGGAACCGGGCTTCGGTTTGGAATCTTTTAAGGGACTCCCATGAAGCTTGGGCTGATTAAGCCTTAACCTTCTTTGCAATCTTGGCAACTAGGTTGCTCAAGGTTGTGATCTTTGCATTCAATGAAGCCATGTAAGCAGCTACCTTGGTTGCAAGTTCAGCAACTGCTGCTGTTGCAGCATCTGCAGATTCCTTGGCATCTGTTGCAGCAGCTGTTGCAGCGTCTGCAGCTTCAGCAGCTGATAGAGCAGCATCTGTTGCAGCGTTAGCAGCATCTAGAGCGTCCTGAGCAATTGCACCAGCTGCTTCAGCAGCTGCTACAGCCATTTCGCCTGCAGCTTCAGCAGCAGCAGCAGCATCTTGTGCAGCGGTTGTTGCAGCATCTGCTGCCTCAATTGCTTGTGCAGCAAGATCAGCGGCGTTATTTGCAGCATCTGTTGCTTCAGCAGCAGCATCTACAGCATCTTGTCCAGCTTGTGCTGCAGCATCTGCTGCATCTTGAGCAGCGATTGTTGCAGCATCTGCTGCCTCAATTGCTTGTGCAGCAAGATCAGCAGCATTGTTGCCTGCATCAGTTGCTTCGTTAGCAGCATCTGTTGCTTCTTGAGCAGCTGTTAGAGCTGGGTTTGTGATTGTTGCTGAAAGTGTTACAACAGTACGTGTACCTGCTGCAGCAATGATTACTGCTTCGGTATCGATTGCTGCGCCAACTGTTGCTGTAAGTGTGAACTTACCTGGTGTAGCTGGTGCATAAAGTGTGTATGTTTTAACACCAGCAACGAATGTTGGTGATGCTTCTAGTGTTGCTGAACCTGAAGCCAATGAGAAGTTAGCAACTGGAGCTGCTGCGAATGCTGCACGAGCACCATCAGCAACACCTGAAGCTGTAACTGTCAATGTCATCTTTTCGCCTGCATCATAGTTGTCCTTATCGAACGTCCATGAAAGCTTTGGAGCAGTTACAGGAAGAACTGTCACAGAAACTGCCTTTGTAACTGTTCCGCTTGTAAGTGTGATTGTTGCAGTTCCAGCCTTAACGCCTGTAACTGTTGCAACTTCACCAGAAGCTGTAACTGTTGCGATTGTTGCGTCAGATGAAGCAGCAGTAACTGTTGGAGTTGCTGTTGCATTTCCATTTGCATCTGCACCAGCAGCTGTAAGTGTCATTGTCTCACCAACACCAACATTATTCTTAGAAGCTGTTGCTGACATTGTTGTCATAGTTCCAAGGAACTTGAATGTCTTGGTTGTAACAATTGTACCTGCAGTGATTGTAACTGTAGCTGTACCAGTACGACCATCAGCAAATAGGTAGAACTCTGAGTCAGAACCTGCAGCAGCAGCAATTGTTACAGATGGTCCACGAGTCGCACCGTTTGATGAAACGGTGTCAACTGCACCTGCACCTGAAACTGCAACTGTTACAGCCTTTGATGATCCTGTACTAATGCTTAGGGTTTTAGCGGCATCTTGGTATTGCTTTACAGAAATACGAGCAACAGGTGTTGCAGATGCTGTTCCTGAACCTGTAAGTGTTGTTGAGTCTGCTGTTGCAACTGAACCAGTAGTTGTATTGATAAACGCGGTTGCACCCAATAGATCTTGAGCATTTACAACAACTGTCCAAGTTAGTGATGTAACGCGACCGTTTGCAACTGTTGCTGTCGATGTATCACCAATTGTGTTTGTGATTAGGTAAGTATATGTACCAGGTACATTCAAAGTAACCGCAAGTTGTGTTCTTGTCGAAACCAACTTGGTTGCGCCAGCTAAACCAACTTCAACAGTTTTTGATGAAGTTACAAACTGGCTTGATCCGCCAGCAGAAACTGTGCCATCGCCATTTGTTGTAGCAGTTGCTGTATCAATAGCTGTAAATGCTGGAGAAAGTGCTTCTGTGATTCCAGCAGCAGTTGTACCAGCTGAGAATGTTGCTAGCGCTACAACTGAAGTCGTAGAATCTGAACCGGTGAAATAACCAGCAGTCGTAAGAATTGTCTTAGCCGCTGTACCAGCATTTACTGTTGTTGTTGAAGCAGAAAGTGTGTGGGTTACTCCAAGTGGATTACCCGCCGCAGCCGCGTTTGAAGGCGCAACTGACATAACACCAAAGCCCAACGCAGCAACAGTTACAAGCGCGATGCGCTTGAAAGTTGTCTTTGTAGACATTTGTTTCCTTTCGATAGTCGATCCGAGGACGATCCCCGATTCGGCTTGGATAGTTTTTAGGCCATCCTCTCGATGAATCGCACGTGCTGATTCATCAAATTCCCCACCGTGTATCCGGACGCGGAAGGGAAACTTAATTGCGTAGCGGCTCATTATTTTGCCGCCTTCGCTGTAATTGGCTCAGAGATATAAATAGCTTGAGCCAAAATTTGAGTTTTGCCTGGGTTTAATACCAAGCGAGTTGTGATTGTCTTTGGTGCTGCAGTTAAGTCGTAACCACGAGCACCAGTTGCAATTGTGAAATCAATTCCGACCGCTGAATCAACATTCATAGTTGAAGTTAATAAGTAATTACCATCGCTTAAGCGATCGATCACAGTATTAGTAGAGCTAAGAGTTAGTGGGATCCAGTTGCCCGCGATACCAACCGATGGCGCTGCTTCGTAGGTAGTGCCAGTGCCATCAACCTTGATTGTTTGTGACAACAAGATATTTGGGCCAGTTGAACCGGTAGCTGTGATTGCCGGAACGCTAAGAAGCATTCCGCCTTCAGTCATAGTTGGGGTTGCATTCTTATTTAGGAATAACTTGCCAAGTGTCTTGCTTGCATCAGTAACTGTGAAGCCAGTTGGGATGCCATCTTTATCAAGGCCAGCAAAAGTTAGTTTGCCAGTCTTAATATCAACGCCGGCAACCATTCCGAATGACTTCTTCGCTTGAGATTCAAGCGCTGGAGTCGCTGATGCAGCCGCTGTAGGAAGGGTTGATGGGGTTGAAGTTGAAGGAAGAGTTGATGGGGTTGAAGTCTGTGGGGCTACGGCAGAAACAACATCTTGCTGGGTAGCAACCGGCTTTAGTGCACCTTCACGGCCAGTCATTGAGTTGAAACCAAGGAATGCGGTTACAACCAAAAGTAGCGAAAGGGCGACCTTAGAAGATTTCTGCGCAAGTTCGGCAGCCTTCTTATAGGTATTTGAAAGTGAATCAAGAGCGGTTGCACCGGTCTTTTCGTCGATAATCCACTCAGATAGAACGCGAACCATTGATTGACGTGCGCGAGCAACAACGTGGCGAACATTCGCAGGAGTTGTGTTAAGCGCAGCTGCGATTTCTTCGGTTGTGCGGCCTTCCATTTCCCACATGACAAGCGCTGTGCGCTGATCTGAGGTTAGACGTGAAAGAGCTTCGCGGATAATCGCGGCATCTTCAGCAGCTGTAATAGTGGTATCGATATCAACGTGGTTTTCGTTGGCAATCTCATCAAGTCGCTCTTGAGTGGTATCGGCATCGAGGGTTACCAAGTTAGGGCGATCGCCACGAGCACGGATTACGTTAAGAGCTAAGTTATTAACTGAGGCGCGTAGGTAGGCAACAGCACGCTCGGTGGTATCTAGGTCAGGAGCAGCCAACATGAACTTCAAGAAGGCTTCCTGGACAACCTCGTTGGCATCGGTCTCATCGCGAAGCATGCGGCGAGCCTGTGAGACGAGGGAGGTGCGATATTCGGTGTAAATCGCACTTAGATCAGCAATTGACCAGTCAGAGGTAGCTGTGCGGGGTACGACTGGAAGGGCTGGAGTCACGCTTGTTGCGGCGTCGGCAAGGGTCGTTGCAGCTGCTTTCGCTGCCTTCGACTTAAGAATTGCCATTTTAAATCCCGCTTATCTAGAGACAACGTCTTGCCTCTACTAGTTAAGACACCTGAGGGGGCCAAATGTTGTGCCCAATCAGAAACTTTTTTTACTAAATTTTGCCGGCCACGCTGAGGGGCAACCTTATTGGCTGACTCTGAGAAAAGCCTTAGAGGGCGTTAGAAAGCCTTAATTGGCGTTAAAGGGTTATTTGGGGGAAGGGCTTGCGCCGAAAGCCATGGTCGCTAGTTTTTGAGCGTAAACCAGGCAAATGAAAGCAGGGTCGAGCATGAAACCTCAAAAGGCTCAAGTAAAGGATAAGGGTTTAGGGGCGGAAAGTTGGGATTTCAGGCTCGCGTCCGGATATTTCAAGGACTGAATTCAAAAAAGTGGGCCCAGACGGGCTCGAACCGTCGACCCACGGATTAAAAGTCCGTTGCTCTACCGACTGAGCTATAGGCCCCACTTGCTTACTCTCTCGATTAAGCGCCAGATTTACGCTGGCGCCAAGCAAGAGCGAAATAGTATCGGATTATCTGCCCTTTGCTGAACGCGATAACCGGTCTCTAATGGCTATTGCTAGGCCATCTCCTGTCGGCTGCGCAATATAAATAGAATCAAGATTCTGATGATCGCCTTCTCGAAGAGCTGCATATAAATCGCGAGCAAATTCTTCAACTGTATTCGGTGCAGCCAATCGAGTGACTCCGTCTGGAGTTTCAATCTCGCTGAACGCGATGAATCCAGAGCCACGAACAGGCTGCTGATCAAGAATTACTCGAGCCTTTGGGGCGTAGTGATTTTCCAGAGATCCACTTACGCGAATCACTTCTTCTTTGGCGTTATCTGATTCCCTTTTTGTGGAATTTAAAACGTTTAGACCTGTTACTTCTTTAATCATTTCAATCGTTATTGCACCAGGGCGAAGAATACTTGGAAGGTCACCAGTGCAATCAATAATTGTTGATTCCAGGCCTACTTCAGAAAGCCCACCATCAAGAATTAAATCTGTACCGGCTAAGAAATCCTCTAGCTCTTCTTTAACAGCATCGGTAGTAGTTGGTGAAACCTGCCCAAATCGATTAGCACTCGGTGCAGCTATTCCTGCGCCACCTAAACTATGGAAAGCTTCTAAAAGACCAAGCGCAAGTGAATTAGCCGGAATACGAATGCCGACTGTGTTCTGTCCTCCAGTTATGAAATCTTTTGCTAATTCGCTTCTTTTCAAAATAAGAGTCATCGGTCCTGGCCAAAATTCTCGAGCAAGTTCAATTGCAAATTCTGGGATATCAGATATCCATTGCTCCAAATATTTTAAATCAGCAATATGAACTATTAATGGGTGATCGGCAGGTCGACCTTTTACTTCGTAGATACGAGCCACTGCTTTCGCATTTTTTGCATCGGCGCCTAAGCCATAGACAGTTTCAGTTGGAAAAGCGACTAGAGAGCCTTCTTTTAATATTCGAGCCGCGGCTGCCAGGGCATCGACACTGCAATTTGAAAGAAACTGGCTCATGGGCACAATTATCTATCGTTTCTGCGAGAAGATAACCACGTGAATCAAAAGCCACCAAGCTTCGCGGATAAAGCCGAAAAGGTGCGAGTTATGCGCATTATTGCCCGCATGAATGTAGGCGGCCCAGCCGTGCAGGTTTCTGGTCTTATGCGTGGGTTTGACGCAAAAGCTTTTGAACAAGTGTTGGTGACCGGATACTGCGCAGCCGATGAAGCAGATTATTTGGAAAAAGTTGATACCGATGTAAAGGCTATTCGAATTGACGGTTTAGGTAGATCAATCAAACCGAGAGCTGATTTAACGGCGCTCTTTGCCATAATAAAAGAGATCCGCAGATTCAAACCAGATGTTATTCATACACACACTGCCAAAGCTGGAGTAATTGGAAGAATCGCATCAATTTTGAGCGGTCATAAATCTATTCGTGTTCATACTTTTCATGGCCACTTACTTAATGGTTACTTTGGCGCCGGTAAAACTAGATTAGTTATTTTGATCGAAAAGTTATTGGCATTGTTCACTGATCAACTTTTAGCGGTAGGCACAAAGGTTATGGATGACTTACTTGCAGTTGGGATCGGAAACCAAAAGAAGTTTGGGGTTATGCCTCCGGGGCTTCAACTTGCAGAGGTACCAAGTCGCACGGCCGCACGCCAGGAACTAGGTTTAAACGAAAATGCTACCTACTGTGCTTTTATTGGTCGCATCACACAAATTAAACGCCCAGATAGGTTCTTAGATGTTGTAGCGGAAGTCAAATCTCGTGGCATTGATCTGCATTTTATTGTCGCCGGCGCCGGTGAACTTTTGGAGTATTGCCAAGATAGAGCTCAGACTGAAAACCTTCCAGTCACATTTTTAGGTTGGCGTGAGGATATCGAAGTCGTACTTGCAGCAGCTGATTTTGTAATTCTCACAAGCGATAACGAAGGTACGCCACTTAGTTTGATTCAAGCGGGCATGGTTGGAATTTCGGTTGTGGCAACAAATGTTGGATCAACAAATGAAATTGTGGTTAATGGTGAAACTGGCCTGCTGACTGATTTATCTGTTAAAGAACTCTCTGATGCTGTTGCTAAAGTGGCTACAGATAGCGCTTTAAGAACCAAAATGGGGGCTGCCGGTAAGGAATACACAATGGCTAGATACGG
>Ga0214923_10001772_pt1 | contig 30028 bp, 39 predicted proteins | sample LL1510_MetaG_FD_177993 | JGI IMG/M metagenome (GOLD analysis project Ga0214923, IMG submission 177993) | Freshwater microbial communities from Lake Lanier, Atlanta, Georgia, United States - LL-1510 | ecosystem: Environmental > Aquatic > Freshwater > Lake | place: USA: Georgia | collected...
ATAAGCAATTCTCTTTAAAAGATTAAAAATATCATCATTAATTTCAGAGAGTCCAAATCTTTCTAAGTCTGGTTTGAAAGTGATACAAGTGTATCCATTTTTACCTTCTTCTACAGATTTAGGAAAGTGAGCTTTGACTTTGTCAAATTTTGCTTTCTCACGTTTAAACATATTATTAGACCACTCTTGAGTGTAAATAACAGCTTCTTCTTTATTATATACATCAACTTTAAAATAATTACTAAAGATATTACAAAGTTTAACACCGTAGCCGTTTCTACCAGAAGTTTTACGTTCTTCATTATCGTTATAGTTAGAAGAAGTAAGAAGATGACCGAAGATCATTTCAGGAATAGGAATTTTAAGTTGAGAATGTTCGGTAGTAGTGATATTTTTACCATCATTCCAGACAGAGATAGTATTATTTTCTTTATCAATATTTATTTTAATAAATTTTGGAGTAATTTTTTCAGAGAGAGAACGCCATACATTATCAATGGCATTGGATAAAACTTCAACATAAATACGAATTAAAACAAGGGGATAAGAAATTTGTTTTTTAATAATTTTATTATCTTTCATAAGATAGACTGGTTCAGGGTCTAATATAGTTCTAATAGATTTGACATAAGTGTCAGGACGTTTTAAGATTTGTTCGTGAAGTTCAAGTTTTTGATATTCAATTTTGTTTTCAGATTGTTTGATTTCAAAGCCTTTAGTGTTAACTTTCTCATCTTCTACTTCGCTGTCATCTTGTGTAATAATTTTCTTCTTCTTATCCTTTTTAGGTTCAGAAGATTTGTTGATAGCTTTAGTATACTTTTCAATCTTAGTTTGATTAGACATTGTAGGTTAGAGAATGAATATAATATAATAAAATATAATTTTAAATTATAAAAATCATTTTATTTTTCTCTTTTTTTATATAATAAATGAGTTTCTTACATATTTCTAATAGACACGACATAAGAAGTAGAGAAAATTTTTATAATTTTTCTATGTTATCTAGACAAGACTTAACTGCAGAACAAGCTCAACAAGATGCAAAAAACTTAATTGCATCAGTAGAAAATAGAAAAGCAGTTGTTCCTGTCTCAACTCAATATCAAAGATTTTCATCAAGAGATGACGAGTTTAATACAGCAAGAGATTTTGCATTATTAAAACGCCAAGTTTTAGGAGGTGCAAATGAAAGTGTTAGAAATGCTTTTACAGCAGATTATGCGTCATTGCCAATTCCTTCTAATGAAATTTTTAATTTATATAATGCACCAGTAAGAGCAAATCCAATTGGTGATACTGCAACAATCAATGATCCGTTAAGAGTTGCAGAAAATTTATCAAGTGAAAGAGATTGGGAAACTGGTAGAGATTTTTGTAAAAATAGAAGGACAAAATATGGTTTATTTGATACATATGGTAGACAAGCAAATCAAAATAGCGTCCATTGGAGTGATTGTGCAGGAGATGACCCAATGATTGCAATAGATAGAGACAGATACATTCAGCGTATGGAATTTGATAGTTATGCTCCTTATCAAGTAAGCATTCCTAAAGGTTTATTGCTTTAAAAAGTTTTAAAAATAAAATAAATGTCTAAAATAAATTTTTTTTTCTTTTTCTGATAATAAATATATAAAAATGTCTATCTCATCACAATTAGTTCAAACAAAAATTAATTCAGGGGGTATTGCTCAATTCGGTGCTTCTATGTCTACTTTAATTCCAGAATTATCTCCTTGCGGCGACAGATATGGTTTCGATCAATATGGTCGTCAAGCTCCACCAGATTCTGTTGACTCTTTAACTTGTCCTGGTATGTTCAGTTCTGAAGTTCGTATCAACGTTGAAAATTCTTTACGTCCATTCTTATCTCCACGTTATTTTGATTTACCAATTGGTATTTCTGGTGGTGCTGATACCTTATTTGGTAATGCTGCTATTGGTGGTCGTATCACTGTTGCAGGTTTAGATAAAAATATTCCTATTGAAGTTTCTATGTTATCAGGTGCTAACAAGAATATCAACTCTAACCTTGCTTTCTCTGCTTTAGGTCAAAAGTATACTGGTACTACAAACTATAACTCTACTAGTTCTGCTCCAGAACAAGAAGGTGCTGCATATAACTCTATGTATTAAATTAAAAATCTTTTTTAAATATTTTATTATATTTAAAAAATGAATTGGAAAGTATTTAGCTTTTTATTAGGTATATTACTTGGATTTGAATCTGTTTCTTTGTATTATCTTCAAAAATATCAAAAAACTAAACAAATAACATTTTTAATTTATTCTATTATATTATACGGTTTATTTGTTCCATTCTTATTATATCATTCTTTACAACATCTTGGTGTTGGTATGGTAAATTTCTTTTGGAATGTCTTTTCAACTCTAATTGGCTTTACAATTGGTATTTATTTATTTGATGAAAAAATAAACTTTAATCAAGTCATAGGTGTTACTTTATCTATTATAGGTATAAGTGTAGTTGTATTAAACGGTCAAAAATAAAATGATTTTTTATAAATAATTTAAACATTCAAATATAAATATAAATAGAAATGACTCATCGTTATAATTTACGCTCTAAAAAAAATATTATTATAGATAATATTATCCCTAAAGAAAAAATAGATAACAAAATATTAGATAATGATACTATTCAAAGAGACGATATTATTTATGGAGATTTTAATGAAGCATTATGTTCGAATACCTTCAAAGAAGATTTAATTAATTTTATAACAAAATGGAGAGAATTATTACCAAATATCACTGATAAGATGGTAGAAAATGTAAAAAAAACAGATTATATAAAAAAACCATATGATTATTTTCAAATTAACACTCAAATCTTTGAAAAATTAAAAGAACAATCAATAGTTTATTTGCTTGACAATAAAAAGTTATTAAATAAAAAAGATTATGATAGTATAAAAACTGTGTTTACAAGAAATATTTTTAACGAAGAAATTACTAATTTAGTAATTAAAAATACTTGTAAACATAGACAACTAGAATATGCTAAACATTTAAAAGAAAAAATACATAAAATAACTCTCGACAACCTTAAAAATCAATTATTTTATTATTAATTATTTTTATAAAAGTTAATTATAATTTTTTTAATTATAATTAATTAAAATGTGTTTAATTTGCGGAACTAACCTTAATATTTATATTGACAATGGTGCTCCTGTATGCGTTGATTGTGGATTTTTTTTATTTATAGACCAATATAAAGATGAAGCTGATTTAAAATTAATTAATGATAAAGTTGAAGATTGGTTACGTCAAAATGATTATGTAGAATATAACGATTTTGAAGAAACAGATGAAGAATAATTTAATTAAAAAAATAATTAAATTATTTACTTACGACAATGACCTCTTCTCTTGTGAGAACCTCTAGACTTACCCTTAACCCATTTTCTTGGCTTCTTACATAAAGACTTCTTAGATCTCCATGCTTTAGCAGCAGCTTTAATTGGGCTCTTGGTACCCTTAAATGATCTAACTAAACGTTGAAAACTATTTAATTTACGTGATGGCATTTATATTATTAACAAGAAAAAAATTAAATTCCTTGAAAATCTTTTATTGTTTTTTCATAAATTTGATTTACTTCAGCTTCTTCTAAGATTTCTTTATATTCTGTAATCAATTCTTCTCTAATAGTATCTCCATACAAACTTAAAAATTCTTCAAAAGTTGATTTATCATCACCCCATAAACTGTTTGTAACATCTTCTTTCAAATAATGAGGAAGAGTAGAAATAGAAGTATTAAGTCTTGCAAATATTGCACTTCTTAATTCATCTCTTGGGTCGATAGTCAAAAGATTATCTTCACCTTCTACAAATCCTGATAAAACATTAACTAAACGAGATACATAACCAGTATGACAAGTATCAGATGCATCTTCAATTTCTTCTATTATACGTTTATAACATTCTTTCTTTACATCTCCTTGTAAACTTTGAACTTTAGTTAAAACTAATAAAAAGATATCACAAAGTGTCAGATTTTCAAATTTAGTAGGGTCAGTCATAACACGAACAAAAAACTGTTGAACTTTTTCTCTTAATAAAGAATCTTGTTCGTCTACCTTAAATTCATCATAAACTAATTTATGTAAAAATTCAAGAGTACATTGACCCAAAAGATTTTCTTTAGAAGATTTAAGATATTCTTTATGTAAAGAATTAATAGTTCTTCTAACACTATCATTAATAGTTTTATCGTGAACATTTTGACGATTACTATATAAAGTAGTTTTCTGAAGGTCTTGATCCATATATCCAATTTCTTGAAGAATCTTCATACCATAAATAGTTTCTTCTTCTCTTCCAAAAGAATATAAGATATCAGCACATTCTCCTCTAATATTTTCAGATTGTTGTTTATCGTCTGCTAAATCTAATACAAAATCAAGAGCATCTTCTCTTTCTTGAGATTCGTCAGGATAGAATGATAATACATATCTAGCAGAGATTAAAAGCATAGATAATGGATATTTTCTTTGAATACCTAATCTTAAAAAGAAAGAATGAAGGTCATAAACTAATTGGTCTGTTAATTTAAAATATTTATCGTTATTAGCAAAGAAATAAAAACGTTTATTAACTTCAATATTTTCATCTTCTAAAATAACTTTACAAGCTTCCATACAATGGTCGTGTCCGTTAAGATAAGGAATATGAACCATATATCTCATGCATTGTAAACGGTCTTCAATGTTAGTAGAAGAATTCATAGAAAATTCTTTAAGAAGTAAAAAAGGATGAAGTTTATCTTTGTCAAAATATAAAGAAGATGTTTTACCAAAAGTACGAGTATCAATTCCTAAAAACTTTGGAGGAAGATGAGCAAAAGAACTCATATTATTAATAAAATCTCCATGTAAAAGTAATTTATCTTGTTCTTTAGTATCTTCATTTGATGTAGCTTTTGTAGAAACTGAAGAATATGCAGTTTCATAATCTCCGTCATCGTCGCAAGCATAATTTAAATTAATACTATCATTTTCAGTTGTTATTTCAGTATTTAAAGAATAATCACTTAGATTAATTGGTTTAATTTCATAATTATTCATTTGTAAAATATAATTATTGAAAGATAATTATATTTTTAAATTTACTTTTTACATAAAGAAGTAAACAAAAGATAACCGGTAATACCAATGACAATTGCATAAAGAACCATATCTTGTTGAGACATTCCTGAAGTTTCTCCTCTAAAACCTTCTCTCTTCATAACTTGAGATTTTTGTAAATTAATTGGAAGAGTATTTCTTTCAGGTTCAGTAGTAGTCTTCATAATTGGATTTTCAGGGATAGTAGAAGCAATTGGAGTTGGGACTGGAACAATTGATTTAAAGTTAGTTTTTCCAAGAGTAGCATCAATTTGATTAGGTTGACCTCCAGATGTAATATATTTGCTAATAAAATTTCTTAATCTAGAATTTTTTACAAGAATACCTTGTTTAACAATATTTTCAGCAAGATTCATAACACCGTTTTGAGCCACACCTCTATCAAGAACTTCATTTAATAATCTATCATTATCTTCAAAATCATTAAGACTAAGAAGGTCACAAGTTTTAGGACATTGATGGACTGAGATAGGACTAGAAGAATCTAATTTAGCATCTTGTAAAAATGCAGTAGAGATTGCAGAGAGAGTTTTGACATCTCTGTAAGCATTATTTCCATAAGTTTTACAAACAACTGCACTGTTGTCTGCAAGAGGATTCATCATTTCACATCTAGTGTAACATTTGTTAGTGGGGTCAGAGGTATCATCTCTGCAAAATTTTGCAGTAAAAGCTTCAAATAAAAAGTCATTTGCTTTTTTTCCAGTGAAATCAGCAGTAGATTGTTGGTCGAGATATAAATCACAATATTTATCCCAACCTCTGGCGCAACGTTGACCCATAAAATTTTGACAAAGACCTTTTTCAAAACGCCAAGGATTTTCAGGACAATTTAAATAAGAACCTTCAAGACAACATTGAACGGGATCTGCATTTTTTTCAGTAATAGGATTCTTTCCTCCATATTTTTCAAAATAGTCAGACATCTTTTATTTTTTATAAAAGATAAAAAAAACTTTTTATTATAATATTTATCCTTTTTTATTAAACGTTAAAGATTTTCAATTTTTATATAATCTCAAGATGTCACTTCGCAAGAAAAATAAAAATAATGAAAATATCTCTTTTAATCATCCAAACATCGCCGTAGAATTTTTTAGCAAAAAATATTATAAAGTTCATTTAAAACAACATAACGACGATTGGTCTCGTATTTTAAATGATACTTTAGATAAAATTGAACTAGATAAATTAGAAAATGCTGATAAAAATATCACTTATTATTATCTTAAAAGAAGTGAATATAATGACTTTGTTGAACTTGTTGAAAATGTTGAAAGAAAATTAAAACGTTCTCATTCTGAAGAAGAAAAAGATAACGACGACGAAGATGAAGAAACTTCTGAAGAAAGCGAATCTTCTACTGACGACGAATTAATTCAAAAAACTCTTACAAGACGATTGACAAGTCAATCTAAAGGTCATGAGATTGATGAAGGTCATGTTTCTGATAGTGAAATGGAAGATGTTATTTCTATTTGTAGACGTTTTAGAGCAGTATATAAGTTAATTACTAATATGGCTGTACGTATTGAACGTTTAGAAAATTTATTATTACCTCCAAAATAAAGTGATTTTTTAATATTTTTTATAAAAATAATTATAAAAAATGTTCTTTATTCCTAATATACTAAATCAGTACTCTTTTATTATACCTATTTTTATTGCAAAAGTTATTTCGTTTTATACTTTTATAATAACTCTTTGTATTTCATTTTATAATGTTATTAAAAATATGCATGCTTTTGCTCTTACTGTCAGTTTGCTAACATTTTTAACAGTTTATACAGTAAATAAGACAAAAGAAGCTCTTATTAAACTTCATTATTTTTCTGATAAACTTACAAAATTATTAGAACAAAATAAAGTTTGTCAGCGATTATTAAAACATCCAAATACTCAAAAAACATTATTTGTCTATAACTATATTAAAAATTATATCAATACTTTTATCAACTATCTTAAAATGAAAAATACTTGTGGTTTAGAAAATGCAAATGATAGACTTATTTATACCTTTATTCATAAAGGTAAAATTACTCGTATTCCAATTCAATTTAATACTTTTAACATTCAAAATATTACTCTCGTCCAATATATGTTACATGGCAAAAATTATTATGAATCATTAAAAGATCATGTAGAATATATTAATAGTTTTATTAATAATAAATATAGAAATATTAATATAACTCCAGGTTTAATTGGTTATCAACAAATTAAAATAAATAATATGAATGAAGAATTTGAAATTATTGAAAAAGAATATTTTGTCAATGATATTATAAATTGAAAAAGTTAAACATTTTATTTATATTAAATAAATAAAATGAACATTTATACTTTATCTGTTAATGGAACCCATACTTCTATTTTAAAAACTTTTTATGAAACTGTCAAAACTTCTAATAATAAAGGTTATTATAATATTCAAGTTTTCTTAGGTTCTCCTTATAATTTAACTCGTAAATCGTTTTCTGAGGATGATATTAAAAAAACTAAACAATATCTTGATCGTCAATATCTAACTGTATTTACTCATCTTCCTTATGTCATTAATTTAGCAGGAAGTGTTAAACTTAACAATTATTGTTGGAATGGTGATAAAACAATTGACGATTATGTTACAGAATGTATTAAAACAATAGAATATGAATGTGATTTGTTAGGAAAAATTCAACCAAAAAATAAAGGAGGATGTGTTTTACATATTGGAAGTATTGGTAAATTAAAAGATATAGAAAAAGGATTGCGATGTGTAGCACAATCTATTAATAAAATAAATTTTACAAAAAATAGTTGTAAATTAATTTTAGAGACAATGGTAGGACGAGGAGGAGTTCTTGGTACATCATTTGAAGATTTATATAAAATATATAATATGTTAAATGAAGATAAAAAAGAATATATAGGAATATGTATAGATACATGTCATATCTTTGCAGAAGGATTATATAAATTAGATGGAAAAGAAGATATTGATAAAATGTTTAATGATTTCCAAAAATATTTTAACTTAGATAAATTAAGTTTGTTTCATTTAAATGATAGTATTTGCGAACATAATAGTAAACAAGATAGACATTCAATCTTAATGAAAGGTTGTATATGGAAAGATAAAGTAGAAGGATTAAAATATTTTATAAATCGTTGTAAAGAGTTCAATATACCGATGGTATTAGAAACAGAAGAAAGTGATTATTATGTTGTTGAAAATTTATAAATTTTATTTTATTATAGTTAATAATAAAATAAATGGATTGTTCTATCCAAGAGTTAATAAAATTTGACAAAGATAAGCCAATGGCACCATTTGGACAACAATTATTAATTGCGATGATGGCTGTCATTGCTAATAATGTTATTTTTAATGTGATTATTAATATGATTCCTGCTGATAATATAGATGAATATCACGAAGATGTTCAACAAGAATTTTCAAATATTCGTAAGAAAGCAGTATCACCATTAATATTTGGAATTTCTGAGTTAGTAAATGGAGGAATTTATGCACCTATCGTTGAAGAATTGTTTTTTAGATTTTTACTTTTTAAAGTTATTTTTGTTAAAGTTTTTAGAATGAATCCTCATAGCGCAAATACCCTTCAAGCTGTTATGTTTGGATTAATGCATATGTCAAATATTGTAGCAAGCGACCAACAAATGAAAAAAACGATGCTTCAAACATTAAGTGCTACTATCGGAGGTCTTATTGCAGGTTGGAGTTATATGTATACAAATAGTTTATTAACACCAATTATGTCACATATGATTAACAATCTTATTGCAACAGGATTAGATTCTATTGAATATTCAGTATTTTATACTAAGAACTCAAATTAATTTGTATAATTAAAATTATATAAATTAATTAATTAACTTTTTCTACAAAATTTATAGTATGTAAAGAATACATTTGAATATTTGTAAGAGGACTTGTTACTGGATGTATTTTTCTTTCTATAAATTTTAATTTATTAAATGTACTTCTAAATTCTTCTATAGTAAGTTTTCCTCCATATTCTCTTAAGTTTTTCCATGAAGGAGCATCAATTATTTTATCAAGTTTAACATCTTTATTATAAACACGTCTATACATTTGACTTACAAGCATAGGTGTTTCTTTATATCTCATTCCTTCTGGAAAAGTATGAATGTAAGACATTATACAATTAAAACTACAAAAAATACCTTCGCAACTATATACATCTGGAGAAGTTCGTTTAATTGGTAATCCTAATGGATGCCATTCGTCAGGAACTTGATGTCTACACCACCAACAGTTACCTTTACAATCTTTTGTAATGTATTCATTTGTTCCGTATTTTAACATTTTAATTTCTTTACCAACGTCATCTTTAATAAAAGTTTCAAGTGTAAGTAATTCTTTATTTGAAATACCAAGTTTTTCTAAATTTGAGGTTAAATTAGTAATATCACTTACAGGTTTTTTTGTTGTTAATGATTTTTCTTTAAATTTTGACACTTTCTTTACAGCTTGTTCATCTACAATTGTAAAATTCTGTTGTTTTAATGGCGGTTCTTCTCTCTCAACTACATTTTCTTTTAAATTATATTGGTCTGTTAATTCATATAAATTAATACCTTTAAGAGTAATAGTATTTTCATCATCTCTGACTTCAATCTTACGTTTAGGTTTCTTAATAAAAGTAGACATTGTTAAAAAATAATTTTTATAAGTTGATTAATGAAATTATTTTAAAAATCACTTTAAAATAATTTCATTAATCTACTTTTTCTTTTATTGTATGACGTTTTTTAATATAATTTTTTCCTTCTAAAAACATTGCAATTTTTTTATTGTTATCTAATAAAAATTCATAAGGTAATATCTCTGTTTCTATTTCAATATATTCTGTCTTTTTTGCTAAATCTATTATATCTTGTTTTTCGATCATTGTAAGAATAATTTTATTTGCATAATTTAATAGTCCTTCTGAATGTTCTATATTTTTTTGTTTAAAATTTATTGTTAAAATTTTTTTATAATCGTATTCTAAAAAATGCGATAATAATATCTTTATAGGTATTGGTTCAAATACTGCTCCATCGACATATGTATTATGTTCAATGTTTGTTTTTGCAAATAAAAACGGAATACTACAACTACAAATAACAGCATCAGTTGCTAACATTGCAGGATGTGTTTTATAAGAAAAATATGTTTTTTCATCTGTATTGACGTTATAACTATTACAATAAAAATATTTTTTAAATTTCATAAAAATTTCTAAAAGTGTAGGAATATATCCCATTTTTTCTATTACCATAATTTCTAAATATTTTTTTAATTTGTCAGTATCAATTAATCCATATTCTTTTAATAAATTCTCAAATGACATAACTTTAAAATGTTCTGAGAAATCATTTTTACATAAATATACAAATATTTCTTTGGGTGTATAACCAATTATTAATAATAGACAAATTAACGAACCAATAGATGTTCCAGCATAATATTCTATATTATCTAATAATTTTTTTTCATAATAATAATCTAATATACCAAGATAATATAATCCTTTCATTCCTCCAGCTGATATACAAAGACCTTTAAATGTTTTTGTATCATTATTTTCCATTTTACTTAAAAAATAACATTAGATTTTTTAAGTAGACAATTTTAATTTTTATCTTCTTTTTACTTCTTCTTTATATGAAAAAAACATAATTGTTGCAAATAATATTATCAACATAAGAATAATCACATTATAAACCTTAGTATCACATTTAAAATATCTAGAACACATTGGACAATTCATAACGTGATTTAATGTATCAACACAACTTTGACCTGACATATTTACATGATAATATTCTTTCATAGAAACATTTGTATCATTCTTTAATGCATTTTGCATTGGTGGTGTAACTCCTGCAAAATTAGTAGGTGGATACATGGATACTCCTGTTAAAGGTGGATTTGCTTTTTTATCTAATTTATCGGCTTCAGCTAAACTCATAGTTCTTTGAGGAGTAACTGGAGGATAATTAGAACGAATATTTTGTAAATAATCTTGTGGAATATAATTCCCCATTTTTGCTTTAGCTTTAGGTGTAATAACTCCAGTAGTATTATCACTATCATAATAATCAGTTGGCTGAGGACCATATGCTTGTCTTACTGTATCGTAATCTGTTAAAACAGAAGCGTCAAGGACGGTGTATTTTTGAGATTTCTGACCGCCCATTTCATTTAATGTCATTGGCATATTTTTTATATTATAAAAAGAAAGTTTTTTATAATATTCAAAATTAAAAACATTAATTTATAATAAAAAAATGGATATTGATAAACAAATTGCTTCACTTGAATCAAAAAATGTATTTTCATTTGATTCTTCCTCTTCTCCTAAACTTATTATTGCTAAAATATTAACTTTATTTGTTGTCGGTTCTATAGTAACTTATATGATTAAACCTATGATGATTATTAAATTAAAATTTGATGGAGAAACACAACGTTGTTCATATGAAATTATTAAAAAAAAATTTTTAATTGTTTCAGTTATTATGACAATTTTATTATTTTTTATAATTTCACAATTTAATATTATATAATAAGCAAATGCCAACTCGTAAATACTGTTTATCAACACCTATTAAACGTATGGGATTTTCTCAACGTTCTAGTTGTAAAGCACAAGGTTATATAGCAAGAACTTCTAAAAAAAATAAAGGTAAAAAAATTAAATCTCCTAAATATAAAAAATCAAGAAGACTTAGAAAATAAATTAATTAATCATATTATCAATTAATTTATACATTCTTTTTTTCAAATTCATCTAAATCTATATCTGGTCCCTTAAATGACTTCTTTGGTCCTGGATTATTAAATGTTGGCTGAACACTCGGATCAAATGGAGAATAATTTCTTGGCTGATATGTTTCTTGTTGTTGTTTACGTTTTCCGCCTGACATCATTTTTCCCATATATTTCATTGCAGTAAATGTTAATGCTTGAGTTAAAAATAATCCTACTAAACGTAACTCTGGAGGCCATTTCTTATTATCTGATATATAATTCTTTTCTCCGATTTCTGCCAAAATTGATTCATATTTATGTATTTTTGTTGCTTGGTCTTGTGCAAATCCTTGTATATCATCAAACTCCATATAATTAGTCAAAAACCATTCTAATCCCTTAAATGCCATCGTTAAATACATCTTCCATTGTTCTGTAAACTGGGCAATTTCTAAATCTTTTACTATAAAATCATATTCTCTTTCCATCAGCTTTAAATCTGTATGTTCTGAAAAATCTGGAATCTTTGCTCCTGGATATACTCTTCGTAATCTTTGAAATTTATGTAATAAATCTCTTTTCTTTGTCGTTTCTTCTTCTTCTGTCTTTGTAATGTAAGATAAATTTCTAACACCGTTTACATCAATCGGTCTACCGCTATTAATTTCTGATAAACTTGGCGGTAACAATGGATTTGCTTGAACTGGTTTTGGTTGTTCTACTTGAACGGTTGGTTGCTGAGGTATAGGTAAAATAGGTTTTGAAATTTCAGTTGAATTAATATCTCCTCTTAATAACTTAGATAAACCATCATTAGAACGATATTTTTCTTTTCTTTCGCTTCTATCTTCTCTATCATCTGATGATTTTTCTTCAGATACTTCTGACTTTTTAGAAAATACTCCTAATACAGTATCATCGTTATCTATCTCAATCTTTTTCTTATATTCTGGTTCTGGTCTTTTTTCTTCTGTCTTGATACCAGAAGATGATTCTAAATCTACTATACGTAAACTTCGCGATTTATTTCTTGACTTTTTATCATCATTATCTGGAGATGTAAATTTAAATTCTTCTTTGACCGGCTCTGACATTGGAGGATTATAAGTATCTTCCATAATCATTTGGTCTAATCCTGGAGGATTATAATCTTTTCCTATCATTTCTGGTTTCACCTTGTTTCTATTTTCTAACAGTTCTAAATATAAACGAGGCATTATAGGAAAATTTGGCATAATAATATCAGGCTTCCGGTCTAACGGAACCTTAACCACTTTTATTTTTCGTTTAAGAGGCATCTCTTTTAATCAATAATTCATTATTCTTTAAATAATTGTTAATATAAAATCAAAATTGATTTATAGAAATTTTTTTATACTTATAACAACAAAAATGAATATTGATTTTTTTGCTATTTCTGAATCTGATTTCTATAATCATTTAATTAATTTAAGTAATCTTTATTATGAAACTTCTTCTTCTAATGTATCCGACCAAGACTTTGATAATATGATTGATATATACGAAAAAAGATTTAATAAAAAATGGAATTATCTCGGCTCTTCTTATCGTACCAGTGTTTCTCTCCCCATTTATATGGGTTCTTTAAATAAATGTAAAGACGACCATCAACTTAACCTCTTTAAAAAACGTATTAGCAAACAAGCTGTTATAACCGACAAAATTGACGGTATGTCTTTACTTTATTATAAACAAAATAATAAAATTTCGTTATATACAAGAGGCGATGGGTTTAAAGGAACTGATGTATCTTTTCTATTAAAATATATTAAATTTCCATCTATTTCTTATCCAAATATCATAGTAAGAGGAGAACTTGTTATGTTAAAACAAACGTTTGAAAAATATAAACATCTTTACGAAAATCCTCGTGCTATGGTCTGCGGCATCGTTAATGCAAAAGATAAAGAATATGATAAAATTAAAGACCTTATGTTTTACGCTTATTATTTACAAGATTTTGAAGTAAAAACTTCATTTAATATGTTTAAAGTTCTCTATGAACTTGGTTTTAAAGTTCCAATAGCTACTGTATGTGATACTTCAATGTTAACTGCAGATTATTTATCAAACAAAATCAAACATTCTAAAGAAAAAAGTCTATATGAAGTTGATGGAGTAGTAGTAAGTGATTTACAATTGAATTTTGAAAAAGAAGGAGAAAATCCTAAACATACTATTGCATTTAAAATTTTAGGAAATGTTTATGAAACTATTGTAGTTGACGTTGAATGGAACTTGTCTAAATTTAATATTTATAAACCTCGTATTAAAATTGAACCAATTACTATTGATGGAAGTACCATTACATATACTTCAGGATTTAATGCTAAATTTATTTATGACAATAATATTGGCATTGGTACTAAAATTGAAATGACTAAAAGTGGAGATGTTATTCCTCATATTGTCAGTGTTGTAAATTCAACTGTTGCTTTACTTCCAAAAAATAATTGGAAATGGTGTGGAAGTAAAATTGATATTGAACCTATAACAGATACAGATGAAATTACAGATGTAATATTTATTAAACGTTTAGTCTCATTATTTGATATATGTGAAATAAAAGGAATGAAAGAAGCCACTATTAAAAATATTGTAAATAATCTTAATATTCATACTGATAAAGATTTTTTTAAGATTAATAAAAATATGATAATAAATTTAGAAAGACTTGGAGATAAGTCTGCAGATAATATTATAAATTGTATAAAACAATTCAAACAAGTAATAACAGTTGATAAATTAATGATTGGTTCTTGTTTAATGCAAGGATTTGGACCTAAAAAGATTACTGATGTAATTGAAAAATTACCTAAAGTAGTTGATTATTTATTAGAAGATAGAAATATTAATATGACTGATCTAGAAGCAGAATTAAAAGATATTGGTTTTAAAACTACAGCAAAGACATTTATTGTATCATTGAAAAAAGTAAAAGAATATTTAGAAGAAAACTCATTTATAAAAGATTGGATTATAAATAAAGAAATAATAGAAGCGTTTGTTCCAAAAATAAAAAAAGAAGTTGATGAAAAATTAATAAAAGTATTAAATGAATATAAGTTAGCAGATAATACATTCTGTTTTTCAGGATTTAGAAGTCAAGAATTAGAAGATTATATTAAAAGTAACGGTGGATGTGTAACTGAAACAATTAATAAAAAAGTTAATTATCTTATAATAAAAAATTTAGAAAAAGGAGGTTCAAAGGTAGAAAAAGCATTAAAATATAACATCACCATAATTAATTTAAACGAGAATTAAAAAGTTAATAAAAAAATAATATTATAAATTTATATTTATAATATTGTAATAAAAGAGAATGAGTTTATCTAATGAACAATCTAAACAAATTATGTTAAACATGTTTCCTAAACGACAATCTCAATCACAACAACAGCCTCAATATCAACAACCTCGTTTTCAATATCCTCAATACCCTACAGCAATGTTCGACCAAATGGATGGTTATAATAAGATATCAACTAATATTAAAAAATGGTACATTGCAATTATTATTTCTATATTTGCTGTATTTTTATTATCATCATTTTCATTGAATTTTATAGATGAATTTTGTGCGAAACAAAACATAGAAGCCTTTGATTATAAAGGTGATCCTAAAACAATGCTAACTAGCGTATTATTTTTATTTTTATTTGCATTTTCAAGAATTGTTTTAATGTTGTTATAAAATGATTTTTTATAAAATTTTTGTTTTTACTAACATATAAAAACACTATTTAAATATATAATTTTATTAGATAAAATGCCACTTTTAAATAAAGCTGTTATTCAATCTTTAGAAGAATCTTTTACAACTGAAGTTATTGCTATTGCTGAAAAAATCGCTACTAAATTTGATTTAGAATTAGTAGAAGTAATAAACTATGTAGAATCATTATTAAATTCTTCTGAAGTTACTAAAAAACCTGAGAAGAAAAAAATTCAAGTAGATGAAGAAGTTGAAGAAAAGAAAGAAGAATCTAAAAAAGAAGAAAAGAAAGAAGTTAAAAAAAAGACTGAAAATCCTCATGAAGGAAAAACTTGTCAACATAAAATGACTGCTGGTAAAAAGAAAGGTGAATTATGCGGTGATAAAGTTCATGCTGAAAGTAAAACTGGTATCTATTGTAAAACTCATTTGAAAAATGAATCTGGAAATAAATTTTTACAATCTACTTTAACTGGAGAAGTTGAAAAAACTGAAAAGAAAGAAGAAAAGAAACCAGTTAAGAAAGATATTAAGAAAAAAGAAGATAGTCCATTAATAAATGATAGCGCAAAAATTAAAGAAGTAATAGAACAAAGAACTAATCAACTTACTATTAAGAAAAATAAACAATGGAATCATTACGAACATCCTGAAACTGGATTAGTAGTTGATCCTGCTTCAAAAGAAGTTATTGGAAGACTTAATCATGAAACTGGAATAGTATCTGATTTAACTTTAGAAGATATTGAACTTGCAAAAACTATTGGATTAAAGAAAATTAGAATCCCTGAAAATCTTCCTACTAAAAAAGCTGAAAAATCTAATTTATATAACGACAGCGATGACGAAGAAGAAGATATTTCTGATGTAGAAGACGAAGAACTTGACGAATAAATAAAAGTTAATATTAATTAAATTATTTAATTAATATTATTTAATCAATATTATATAAATGACTAATAATATATTAATTACTGCAAAATATTCTTTTGTTACTCAAATTATTACTGCAATAATAGATTATATTGCTCTTCAAATTAAAATACCTTCTAATCTTTTAATTTTAAAACAAGTATTAGCTCTTGAATTAGGCGTTCAACTTATTGAAGCTATTTTTTATATATGGTTATTGTCATCTTATCATACAGTTGAAGAAATTACAAAATATAGATATTATGATTGGGGGTTAAGTACTAATGTAATGTTATTTACATTAGTTATTTATATCGTTCATTTACAACAACCTAAAAAGACTATGAATCAAATATATCAAGAACATAAAAAAACAATTCATAACATAATATTTTTAAATACACTAATGTTAATAATTGGTTATTTGGGAGAAATTAAAAAAATAAAAATAAATACTTCTGTTATCATTGGATTTATACCTTTTTTAATTTATTATAATATAATATATCAATCTTATGTAAAAGATGAAATATTAAACAAACAAAATATCTCTAATGAAAAGAAAAAACAAATTAAAACATTATTTTGGTATTTTTTTATAACCTGGAGTATGTATGGATTTGCAGCATCTTTACCATACTCTCAAAAAAATGTATCGTATAATATATTAGATTTATTTTCTAAAAACTTTTTTGGATTATTCTTATCGTATCAAGTATATAAAAATAAAATTTATAGTAAATAAATTTCAAAAAACATTCTAGCTGTTTCTGATTCAGTTAATAAATTATTCCATGAAATAGTTAATCCATCAAAAAGATACTTCGTTGATAAACTTGAAATATTTCCATGTGTAATAGTACATACAATATCATCTTCTAAATAATTATGTCCTGATTCATTTTCACAAACTAATAACTTAATTTTACATATTCCTCGTCTATATGTTAAATTTTCAATAATATCTGACAAACAAATTGATGAATCATTATTAATTTCATTATTAAACATAAAATAATTTTGTTCTATGTTAATTGACTTACAATATACTTCTCCGTTGTTATGTAAAGTAATATCTCCTATCTTTGTAGTTAAATTTGTAAAAACTGTATTATCTTCTTCATTTAAAGAAAATTGACTATCTCCTTGTTCTCCTTTAATTCCTTGTTCTCCTCTAATTCCTTGTTCTCCTTGAATTCCTTGAACTCCTTGTTCTCCTCTTTCTCCTCTAATTCCTTGTTCTCCTTTAATTCCTCTTTCTCCTTGTGGTCCTTGTTCTCCTTTAATTCCTTGTTCTCCTTGTGGTCCTTGTTCTCCTTGTGGTCCTTGTTCTCCTTGTGGTCCTTGTTCTCCTTGAGGACCTGGCTGAGCCATTGCTGCATATTGTTGCATTAAAACAGGAACATTAGCGTTAGTTCTTACTCCAAATCTTGTTGGATTTCCTACGTTATTTGTAATCATTTTTATAAAAATAATTACAATTTTTTAAATTTACTTTTTCAAACTTCTTACAAACTTCATATATCTTTTTTAATTAATATTTTAATATATTAATAATAAAAATGTATTATGTCATTTTTTTATTAATGTTATTTTTAATATTTTTTTATAGAAAACCATCAATAAAATTATTACCTTATAACGAAGATGTAGTTTATTCTCCTGCACACGGAACTATTATGGATATAATTTATAAAAACAATACAGTTCATATTGCTATTTTTTTATCACCATTTGATATACATTATCAAATAGTTCCTATTACCGGAGTTTTAACAGATGTAAAATATGATAATACTGGAAAATTTGAATTAGCATATAAAGTAAATAAAAGTAATAAAAATGAAAAAGCTATACATACTATATTAAACAAACATGGTATATTTAAAATTTATCAGATAGCTGGAACATTAGTTAGAAGAATTGTTTGGTATAATAATCCAATTAAAAAAATAATTACCGGAGAATTATTAGGTTTAATTAAATTTGGGTCAAGAGTAGATATAATAATTCCTAATGCAAATAATTTTAAAATAAATGTAAAAAAAGGAGATAAAGTCAAAGGTATAAATACAGTATTAGGACATTTTTGATAATTTTTATTATAATAAATATAATGAAAATTATTTAATTTTTACAAGATAATACATGCTTTCAAATTTTGTTAAAAGTTCTTGTTGTTTTTTATATGGTAATACTTTTAAACGTTTTTGAAAGGATGATAAATGTGTAAAACGTTTACTACTCCTAATTTTTTCTCTACTTATTTTTTCATGACAGCAAGTTATGTCTAGTCCTGTTTCTTCTTTAAATTCTCTGAATCCGCAAGATTCAAAATTAAATAAATCATCTGATTCCATTTTTCCACCTGGGATTGTAACTCTTGGTGTAGGATATTTTCTAGCATATCTTCCAAAGCCTCTTGGTTCTATATTTAATAAAACAAGATCTAATGGATTACAACTTTTAAAATAAGGTAAAAATTTATGTAAAGCTTTTGAAATATATTTTGTTGTTATTTCTTCTATATCATCTATGTATGATAATTCAATAGATTTTTTTAAAGAAATAACTAATTCTGAATCTTCAATTAAAAAATCAGTAATTAATTTAACTGGTACTCCTAAAAGAGCACAAGTTTCTTTGTCAGGTGTTCCATCATAATCTTTTTTTATCATATAAACACCATTTGTTAATTTATTTGCACCATATTTTAAAAATTTTAACGTTGAAATAATAGCTAAAACATATGCACTTTTTTTATATGTATGTTTTTTGTGCCAATAATCGCGAAATGGTTTATTTTCATTGTTTTCAATTCTAAAACTTGAAAATTTATCGTCAATTTCAGTTTCCGTGTTATCTTCTGAATCTTCTCCATCACTGGAAAGATTCTCTTTTAAATCTCCTTTTATCTCCATATATTATATATGTAAAGATATTTTTTAATTCATAATAAAACTTTTTTTTCAAAAATTTTTACTACTTTTTTTTATAATTTTTATATATTAAATGAAGTCAATAAAACATAAAAAAACATCTAAAAAAAGCAATCGTAGACGTTCAAAGAGATACTCTAAAAAACATTCTAAACGTCAGTCAAAAAAACATTCGTCTCGTAAAAATAGAGGTAATATAACATATAGTCCTAAAAAGAAAAGATTTTTTTTATCACATAATATTAGCAATCATCAACGTGATATATTTATAGGAAATACATTAAATCATTCTTTAGCTAAATTTACTTCAGTAGGAACTTGCGGAAGTCTTTGTTCTGATAAAATTTAACAATTTATTATAATTATGATTATAATAAATTACATAATTTTAATTCCTTTCTTAAAAAATCCTCCAACTGGAACTTGAACGTCTGGATTATAAAATGGTCTTGTTGTTCTATCAGAATATTCTCCAAAATTACTTAATTTATCTAATGAAAGTTTACCTTGTGTTTCTCTTTGACCTTCTTCATTATAACCTGTTTCCATTTTAATATTTGTTGCTAAAGAATATAATGGGACATTTCTATCAAGTATAACATCTGGTTGTTCAACTTGAATAACTAATTGACTATTACCCATATTAGGTTGAACTAAAGAATAAGTATAGTCTTTGAGTTTAATTTCCTTTCCATCTGGAGTGTTAACAACAATAGGTTTACTAAATGCTGCATTAACTGCCATATAATTCTTTTCTCTAATATTAGCATTAACATTGATAGCAGTATTTGTTTTTGGATCATATAAAACAATACTACTAAAGTTAGTTCCAAGAGCTTTAAGTAAAGTATCTTTAATCTTAGTTTTATCAACATCTCCTTTAAGTGTAGTACCTCCCATAAGAGTTGTATTTGCCATAATATTTTGAGCTGAAAGTTTAGTAGTGATAGCAGCAGAATCTTTAAAGTGTTCTCTTTCATAAACTTCTTCAGAAGCAGAAGTATAAACAGATGGATTAGAACGAATTAAACCAGCATTACGTTCAACCATAGCAACTTGTTTAGAGCGAGTTCTATCATAAAATCCAGAAACAGAAATTGGAGCAGTTCCTGGGTTAGTTGCAATTGCATAATTTTGATGACTTCTTGGAGCACTAATTGGTTGAAGTGTTTCAAGAGGCATTAATGGAGGTCTAACAACTTCTACTTTGTAAGCTGTCTTAGCACCTTGTCCTGCACCATAATCAACTTTAACCATAGGATTACGACCTCTTGCATAAACTGAAATACCATCGTTAATTCTGGTTGGGTCCCCGTATGGAGAGTCTGCTCTAAGCATATAATTAACATCACCCATTTCAACACGTTCCTTCTTTCTGGTAAAAATAGCTTTAGGAGGTTCTCTGTAAATATAAGGTTGATCTGCGCCTACAGGATTTACACCAGAACCTTTATGAGTTTTTAATGCACTTTTTGCATACATCCTTTATTTATTATAAATAAAAAAGATATTTTTTTAAAAGATGTTTCTAAATATAATTTAAAATATTAAAAAATAGAATATAAATAAAATGAGTATGCAAATTTTTGTCAAAACCCTTACTGGGAAGACTATTACTTTAGATGTCGAATCATCTGATACTATTGAAAACGTTAAAGCAAAGATTCAAGATAAAGAAGGCATAAACTTTTAACTGTGCCGAAAAGTATCACACTATATACATTAAGGCTCTGTGTATAGAAAAATGTTTGTTATCCTTAACGACAAAGTCGTAAATACAGATACTAGTCAATTATAATGATTGGCAAGACCTTCAAATTGCGGGAAAGCCCTTAGAGCTTTAGTTACTACTCTTATTTTGAAAATTATAAGAGGAACCCAGATAATTCCTGGATCCAATAGTAATAAAACTAAAGATTGGGTAATCCGCAGCCAATCTCCTAAGTTCGTTATGTAAGAATATGGAGAAGGTTCAGAGACTAGATGGAGGTCGGTTTGAGAAGATTAACAATCTTCAATGATAGCTTAAGGTATAGTCCAGTCCTAATTGGAAACTTTTAGGCAGGTACGTCCACCTGACCAACAACGTTTAATATTTGCTGGAAAACAATTGGAATCCGACCGCACTTTAGCCGATTATAATATTCAAAAAGAATCTACTTTACATTTAGTTTTGCGTCTTAGAGGAGGTAGTATGTCTAAGACTGAAGTTTTAATTATGTTTAGAAAAAATTTATTAGATTTTTTATCTAATCTTATCGAACAATTTCCAAAAGAAGGTGACTTTGTTTTATTAAAGATTTTATTAAGCGACCAAATTCCTATCGAAGAAGCAATGAAGATTTTTTCTGAAAGAATTCTTCCTTATGTTGATATGATTAAATCTAAGGATGAACGTTTCTTTTTAGAATCTACTGACCTTTTTGAAGGTGTTGCTAACGATAAGGTTAATTATTTTAGAAATATTTGGTTATCTCCATCATTAAATCAAGATGATAAGGATAATTTATGGAAGTGGTTTAGATTATTTGCAAATCTTGCTGTTAAATACAGTCAATTTAATTAATGAATACTTTTCTCTTCTTCTTCATTAATTATATCTGATGGAGTTATTCTTTTTCTTTTTTGTAAATAATGAGCCATCTTACTTGTAAATAACCTTATAAAAGATCTATACATATATTTATCTAATGTATCATATGTAGCTAAATCTACAAATGCTGCAGACAAATCAAAATGTTCTCTTTCGACGCAAAATAATAATATTAAAATCATTATAGCATAAACCCACCAAGGCATTTATCTTTTATTATATAATAAAAGATAAATTGAATTTTTTATCATTATTTATTTTTTTATTATCTGAAAAATGAACTTTAATACTTTTAATAAATATCTTCATTTTATTCATCCTAACATCTCTTTTACTTATGATAATAATCAAATTTCTACAATAGCTTCTGAACCTATAGATAAAGGTGTACTTATTATGTTAGAAGAAGGTATTGTTGGAAAAACTAAAGAAGTCATTCGTAAAATGTCTTTTAACGAAGACCTTAATGCTTTGTTATATCCCCGTGAAAATACTGATAATAAATCTGATTTTGAATTTAATCGTCAAAAATATAATTATAATGCTTTTGAGTGGAATGAAAAAGAAAAAACTTTTGCTTTATTTTATACCATTAGTAGAATTAATCATCGTTGTAATCCAAATTCTTTTGTAGTTGAAGTTATTAATCATCGTAAACCTTTATTTGCTTTATTTACTGTAAAGGATATTAAACAAGGAGATGAAATATCTATATCATACGGAGAAGATATAGGTCATTCTAATCATACAATATTTAATTGGAAATGTGAATGTGAGTTAGACAAAATACAACGATTAAAAACTTTTACTAAAAATCAAAAGTTAGCTTCAGATTATCTAAAATTTGAATATCATTACCTTGATTTCTTACTTAACTGTTATCACGATGACGAAGAAGTATGGGAAGAAGAAAATGACATTCAAAACTCAATGTAAATATAAAAAAGTTAAAAAAATGTATTATTAGATTAATTTATAAATAGTTATAGGATATTCTGGACATTCTGTTCCTCCGTTTTGAGCAGGAGATTTAATATTACTTTTAGTTCTAGTACCAATTAAATATGTTTTATTGGGATCTAATAAACTTGGGTCAGTATAAATTATACCAGACAATACAAAAGATTCTAAGATTTTATTTTTCTTATTCAATAATTCACTTCCTAATATAACTTTATTATCAAATTGATAATCATCTTCGTTAATAATTAAACAAGATAATTCCTCTGGTTTTGGTTCTTCTGTAGTTAATGGTGGTTCTTCTGTAGTTAATGGTGGTTCTTCTGTAGTTAATGATGGTTCTTCTGTAGTTAATGGTGGTTCTTCTGTAGTTAATGGTGGTTCTTCTGTAGTTAATGGTGGTTCTTCTGTAGTTAATGGTGGTTCTTCTGTAGTTAATGGTGGTTCTTTAGGTATTTGAGAAGTAGTTTTAGTAAAAAAATAAAAAAAAATACTACTACCTATTAGAAGTATTATAACTATAATAATTATTGGATTCATTTTATATTAATAATTATTTTTTATAATTATTTTTTATAATTATTTTTTCTTTTATAATTATAAAATGAAACAAAGCACTTATATAATAATATTTTTGTTATTAGTAATCATATACAATTTAATGATTACTGACCAGTATAGTTTTTTAGAAAGATTTGCTTTAAGTGGAACTGTAGTGACTGATATAAGTCAGTTAGACCCTACTAAATTTTACTTAGTTGGTACTAGAACTAAAAGTAATATTAAATCTCCTGCTCAAAACGGAGGAACAGAATGTCCAGATTATCCTATAACTATTTATAAAGAAGCTGCAATAGTTAACGCTGATTGTATATCTCCAACTGCGGCTATTTCTAGTGTTCCAGATGATACTTTTTATTCTTATGAAACTTCATCTGTTCCTGGTGTTGTTATATTCCCAAGATTTTTTACTACTAATATTACATTTAATATTCCTGTCACTACCACTACAAATGACAATGCAACTAAAAGTATTTCTTATAATACAAATGGTACTGTATTAATTGTTGGTAATACTTCTGGAAATCTTTATTGGTCAAGCAACTTTGGAACATCTACTCAATCTTTTAATCTTATAAGTGGCGGTACAAATACATTTAATAATGCATCTATTGGTATGGGTAATTTTTATGTAGGAGGTAGATTAACTCCTTCAAATGATAATCTATTAATGGCTGGTACTACTACTGGTTCAATGTCTCCTATTCAAAATGGAAGTAGTTATTATTATGGTACTCAACAAGCTATTGGTACTGTTACTGGTATTCAAGGTTATGTTGGTACTCCTGATAATGTATTAATGACAATAGGACTTAATGGTAGAGTATTCCTTCAACAACAAGGTGCTTTTTGGTATAGAATAGTATGGTCTCAAGATCCAGCTAGAGCATCTAGTATAAGTTTAGATCAAACTGTTGCTACTATAGTACAATATACTCCTTCTTCAGGAACTACTTTAGCTTCCAGTATTATTTATATGGTATCTTTACAACCTGGAGGTAATGTAGCTAAAGCACCTGGAGGTATTGGTGCTGAAATATCTACATTAGGTACTGCAGGTTTTAAGAAAGTTGTTGGTAATCCAAACAATATTGTTTATTTATGTGCTGGAGAAGATCTTAGAGCATTTGCTATTAATAGTGATGGAAACATGTTAATCTGTAATAATATTACAACTGCTTCAAGTCCATCTGATTGGATAGTTTTACCATCATTAACTGGTCTTAAATTTAAACAAGTTTTTTATAGAAAAACTGCTAATAATATTGCTTATGCAATAAATGAGTCTGGAAAGGTTTACGTTCAAAGAGATGTTGATTCAATGTTTAAACAACTGTTTAATTTAATTGTTTAAAAAATATTTATTATTAATATATATTAATAATGAGTATTGTACGCTATACAAACGATATATTTAAAGAACCTTATTTTACAACACTTGATAGAAATTATGTTGTTAAAATAAAATTTAAAAATTGTACATCTTGGTTTCATCCAAGAACTGATGGTGCAATTATTAATATTTTTGAAAATTGTTCTCCTTTACATAATACCGCAAAAAGAATTGGTAATTGTATTTATTTTATATTTGATTCTCTCAAAGAATTAAATACATTTTTAAGAAATGTTAATGAAAAATTTCCTAACTCTAAATTATATGTTCATGTTACAAGTACTTTGTGGAAATAAGATTATATTGAGGATGTTTTTTAAATTCTGTATAAAAAACTCTTGACCTTAATCCTGAAGTACTCCAATCATGATCTCTCTTGTGAAAATAAATAGGAACAGATAATTCATATCCAGTATAATCTTTTCCTTCCCAATCACTTCCTAATACTCTAATATCTGGATTTAAATGTACTAAAATTTTATATAAATCATCTTCTGTAGCATAATCAATTATATAATCAATATATTTAATAGAATTAATCATAATCTTTCTTTCTTCAAAGGTTTGAATTGGACTATTTTTATTATCTCTATTAATGGTTGGATCAGTATGTAATCCAACAACTAATATATCACCTTGACGTTTAGCATCTTCTAACATCTTAATATGTCCTGGATGAATTAAGTCAAAACAACTTGCAGTAAATACTATTTTTTTTCCAAAACATTCTTTTTTAATATCATTAATTTGATCGATTGTATGATGAGTAAATAAATCCTTTTCGTGAATATGTATAGTAGAATAAGACATCTTTAATTTATAAAATGCTTTTTCTTAAACTTTTTAATTATCTGTTATACAAAAATGTCGAGTTGTTATAAATTAGTAAATTTATTACGTTATAAACAATTTAATCATCGTCTTGCTTTATATGAATTTGAAAATCCTTATCTAATGAAATATCATAAAAATAATGACAAACTATTAATACTTGACAATTTTAAACATGACTATAAAATCAAACATCTTAATGATTTTGATTTTTTATTTAATATAAATACAAATAACCCTCAAAAATTACGAGAAGTTTGGGACGCGCATTTTGAATATATTTTATTAAAATATAAATACGGCTCAGATGAAACAATTTATATATTACCTAGTCAAAGTTCAGCTACAATGTATAAATTTAGCCATCCTGTTAACTTACAACAACTAACTGTTTTTAATTAAAAGTTAAAATATTATCTTTATATATTATTATATATAAAGATGTATTACTTAAACTCTCTACAACAACCTTTAGAATACGATTATCTTTTTAAAATAATTATTATTGGAAATTCTGCAGTAGGAAAATCTAGCTTATTATTAAAATTTACTGATAGAACTTTTTTAGCTAATCAAATATCTACTATAGGGGTTGACTTTAAAATACATACAATGCAAATAGATGATAAAATTATTAAATTACAGATATGGGATACAGCAGGAAACGAAAGATTTAAAACTATTACGACTTCTTATTATAGAAATTCAAATGGAATTTGTATTGTATTTGATATAACTAACAAAGAAAGTTTTAATAGCTTACCTGATTGGTTTTCTGAAATTGATAGATTTGCTTCTGATAATGTTTGTAAAATATTAATTGGAAACAAATCTGACTTAGAAAAACAAAGACAAGTTTCTAAAGAAGATGCTAAAGAATTAGCTAATAAATATAAAATTGATTATATAGAAGCTTCTGCAAAAGATTCTACTAACGTTCATCAATTGTTTATTGAATTAACTCGTCAAATAAAACAAGCTAACGTTCAGAAACATATTACAAATATAAATGAAGAAAAAGTTAATTTAATAGGACAAGATATTACTACTAAGTCTCAATGTTGCTAAAATATATTAAATAATTTAAAGCATTATTTAATATATAAAAAAATGAGTCAAGTTGGTTCTATGGATCAACTCAAAAATCAGATATTAACTATATCTGCTCTTAAAAATGATGGAAACATTTTTACTATTATTCAATCGTTCCTTGTAGTGTGTCTCATAGAACAACTTTTTATGTTTATTCCTGTTATTAAAGGCTTTGTCGAACGTTATTTAAATCACTGGTTTGATAATGCTAAAAAAAATATTGTCATCAATTCTAACATTCCTATCACTCTTACCAAACAATCTTCTATTGTATTTTCAAGAAACTTTAAACAAAATATTCCTGAAAACGAATTAACTGATGCTATTATAGAATATATCTCTGGTCTCAATAACAGTAAGTTTGTAAAGTATAACAAGTTTTTTTATGTCTGTCATAACGATGTTATCGAACTTGACTCAAAGGTTAATGCTGTTGTTAGAAAAACTGTATTTACTAGTGACGGCGACATAGAACATACTGAACTTGAAATATTTTCTTATTATTATGATTTATCTGACCTTCATAAGTACGTTAATAAGATTTTAGAAACAAGTCGTGCTAAGAGACATAATAAACTTGGCGAAAAGATTTATTATTTTAATGAAGTAAGCGTGCCTCTTGGATTAAAGACAGATGGAACATTTAACTATGCAAATAGCAGACAAGCATTATCTTTTACTCTTACTGAATTTAATACTTCAAAAACATTAACAAATATTTATGGAGAAGGTATGGAAGTTGTTAGAAAGCGTATTGACTTTTTTAATAATAATCGGGATTGGTATATCAGCAAAGGTGTTCCATATACTTTTGGATTATTAATGCATGGAGAACCAGGATGTGGTAAGACTAGTTTAATTAAAGCTATTGCTAATGTTACTAAGCGTCATATTATTAATATTAGTTTGAATAAGTTTACTACTAAGACTCAATTAAAGAACTTATTCTTTTCTGATAAAATTACAATTGATAAGCCAGGTGGTATGACTGAAAATCTTATTATTCCTATTGAAAAACGTTTATATGTTATTGAAGATATTGATTGTGCAACTGATATTGTATTAGATAGAAATTACATAGAGACTGGAACTCCTAATCAAATTAAGAAAGATACTCCAAGAACTACTGTACTTGACAGATTATTAAAACAAGAAGAAGATTATGATAACATTAAGAAACAAATGACAGATAATAGGTCTGCATTAGAAGTAATTAATTTATTTGACGATTTTTATAATTTAGCTTTTATTCAAAGAAAGATTACATTAGATAATTTTAATGAAAAACATTCTGTATCACATACAAGATATGTTCCAGATAAAGAACCTGAAAAAGTTGAAGTTTTTATATGTTTACAAGATGCACTTAATACACTTTTAAGATGCTACGATAATCTTAATGTAACACTACATGTAAGAACTATTGATACCCTTATCGGTTTATTATGTCAAATATATTCAAATACCAAGATGAGAGAAAATAGCGGAGACAGAGTAAGTGGAGTATTATCAATGGAAAAGATATATTCTAATGCTACATTTATCGGAGACCCAGAAGATGAAAAATTTATGACTGCCAATGAAGCATATGGAGAAATTCCTAAAAAACAATTCGACAATGATGATAATTATTGTACTCTTAAAAATACACAGAGTTCAACTGATATGTTGCTTATTAAAGACGATTCTAAATTATCTCAAATGAATTTATTACATTATTTAGGTTATTTTCCTCTTACTGCTCTTATGAGATCATTTATAAAAATGGCTGTTACTGATTATAATGCTCTTACCTATTTTGGTCTTTCGTCTATTGGAACTGCATTGGACAATGTTAATATAATTGAATGTTTAATGCAACTTAGAAGTTTATGTGTAGAAGCAGCTTATGAGTCTAAATTTAAGACTTACGAAGAATGTGAAAAATATATTGAAACAAGAGATAAAAAATATTACGGATTATTAAAGAAGGCATTTAATACGAGATGTGACATGTTAATAAATGAAAACATTGCTGGTAATGTTCTTTCACAGCAATTTTCAGAATATAAAAGTGCAAAAAATTTAATAGATTCTTTTATTCATAATAAAAAGAAGATAGATAATTTAATTAAAAAACCACAAGATAATAAACCTGAAACAACATTACTTAGTCAGCCAATAAAAGATAATCCTTTTAACTTTCCAAAATTAGATATACCAAAACCAACAAAAGATGTTCCTGTTAATCAAATTGTTGATCCAAGTGGTATGGGAGGTATGTTTAACGATGTAAATCAAAAGAAAGAAGAAGCAAAGAAATTGATTGATAATATTAGCAGCGAAGAAATTAATTTGTCTTTCTTATTAAATATTTTAGATGGTGTTTTAGAAACACCTGGTCGTATATTAATTATGTCAAGTAACTATCCAGAAAGATTAGACAAAGCTTTAATTCGTCCTGGAAGAATTGATTTAATGATTGAATTTACTAAATGTTCTGATAAGACTATTAAAGAAATGTTGTCAGCTTTCTTTGACATTAAACCAGCTGTATTATCTCTTTATAAATTTCCAGAGTATCAATATACTCCTGCTGAAGTTAATCAAATTATGTTTCAAAATATTCATAATTGTGATGACGCAATTCGTATCTTGCTTGAGAAGAAACTTTAAACAAAAGATATTTATAATTTCTATTTAAAATTATAAATAATAAAATATATAATGTGGGGTCTAGATGACGACAACGATTGTTCTCCTATTTTCTATGTTGCTTATTTATGCATTGACATTATTTTAATATTGTTAGCATTACATTTATTAGTTTTATTGTATATGAAGTGTTATATATGTTATAAAAAACACTCTTATCAAAGAATAGAAAACACATTAGACGAAGAAGAATTAAATGATATTCATACGTCATAAAAACAAAAAAATAATTATATTTTAAAAATATGTTTTTAAAATATAAGAATGTCTTATCCAGCTATCGTTCAACTAATACCTCCTGTGACACAATCTACTCAACAAAATATTCGTCAAAGTGTTACAGAAAAACAACCACAAGTCACGCAACATATTGTTTATTTAGTAAATGTT
>Ga0214923_10001773_pt1 | contig 30022 bp, 24 predicted proteins | sample LL1510_MetaG_FD_177993 | JGI IMG/M metagenome (GOLD analysis project Ga0214923, IMG submission 177993) | Freshwater microbial communities from Lake Lanier, Atlanta, Georgia, United States - LL-1510 | ecosystem: Environmental > Aquatic > Freshwater > Lake | place: USA: Georgia | collected...
ATCCGAGTCGTCTCGTCATCAACTGCTTGCCGCACCCAGCCACTGCGGATGGCCCTCGCGGCAATCGCAGACCCTGAGGAGAGGCTCATGCCAGGCCGGTTTTACCCACAGATTCTGCTGAGGAGCCCGGAAACAAGAATTTCAAGGTCCTGATAGTCCTGCTCGACGCACGTTTTCAAGCAGGACTGCAGGTAATTGGTCCGCCCCGCAATCGTGGGAATCGCAACGGTGTTCTTCACGGCAGTTTTTAACTTCTGAGTGTCGCTCGCTGGCGTAGACGAGCGTGAAAACCCCTTTAGAGAATAGCATTGAACGGCTCGACCGCGGCGTATTTATCGACTGCACTCTCGCGGTGGCGCAGCAGCAGGCGACGGGCATCTCGCGGGTCGTCAGGGAACTCACCGAGGTTGGCAACGCCACGAGCGGCAAGGCGAGCACCGGCGCGGTTCAGCCGGTAGCGGTCTCCGGAGGACTGTTTCGGCTGGCCGAGCTGCAGGCGATCAAGTCCACGCCGTCGGGCATTGCCGTGCAGCTGAGAACCGTCGCCCGCAGACTCGACGAGTGGCTCCGGGATCGAGCCCCGAATCTCGAGCATGCGATTGTGCGGCTTGTGATGGCCGCTGGCGGCATTCCATCCCTGGGCCTCGCCACGGCCGGAGCCGCCGCCGGAGATGAGCCAGCACGCTTCCAATCCGGCGACGTGCTTCTGCTCGCTGACGCGACATGGATGATTCCTCGGTGGAAGCCCGCCGTCGAATCCGCCAAGGCCCAAGGAGCGCGCGTGGTCCCGCTGATCCACGACCTGCTGCCCTGGAGCCATCCGCAGTTCTTTGCGCCGCTGTTCTGCGCCCAGTTCAAGCGCTGGCTCGGCGAAATGATTCCGCTGGCCGACGCCTGTGTCTGCAATTCCCACGCCACGGCCGACGCCTTGCGGGAGTTCGCGGCCGCCGAAGGGCTTGCAGACGCCTTGCCCCCCTTGGGCGTGTTTCCACTCGGCACCAAGCTCACACCGGCGGCTACAGAACCCCGCACCGAGGTCGCGGCGATTTTTGATCGGGCGCATCGGCCGTTCTTGATGGTCGGCACGATCGAGCCGCGGAAAAACCACGCCCTCGTGCTCGACGCATTCGAGCGATCCTGGGCGGCGGGTGGCACCGCGCCGCTCGTCGTCATCGGCCGCCGCGGCTGGCAGTGCGAGTCCACGCTCCGGCGGTTTGCAGCACTCGCCGCCGCCGGCCGACCGTTCACCCACATCGGCGACGCCACCGACGCCGACCTCCAACACGCCTACCGTCACGCCCGCTGCCTGATCTTCCCCTCAATCGCCGAGGGCTTCGGGCTCCCGATCGTGGAGGCGCTCGCCCAGGGGTTGCCGGCGATCGCCAGCGACATCCCCGTGCACCGCGAGGTGGGAGGCGATCTCGCGACCTACATTCCGCTCGGCGATCCCGACCATCTCGCCGCCCTGCTCCGGTCGATCGAGGACGGCTCCACGGTGCTCACGGCTCCCGCACCGGGAAGCGTGCACCTGCCCACATGGGCGGAAAGCGCCGCCGCTTTGCAGGCGGAGATCGGCCGTCTACTGGCATTGGCATAGTCACGGAAAACGATGAAACCGCGCGGCAGCGTGTTCGAGCAGTGTGCAGTCGCCGTCCTTGCCGCTGCGCTCGCGATCGGGATCGCGTACAACGCGATCGGTTTCTCGCAGGGCCTCGCCGTCCCCCACTCTGGCACAGGTGACGCTGCATGCATGACGGCAATTGCAAAGGGCTTTCTCGAGCAGGGCGGGATCTATCACAACCCGTGGCTTGGGGCGCCCGGCATCCAAGAACTTTTCGATTTTCCCAATTCGGATCTTCTGAACTGGATGGTGCTGCGCGGACTCGTCTTATTCGCGGGGCAGCCGGTCACCGCGACGCACCTATTCCTGCTCGGTTCCTTCGCCCTCGCCGCGGCGACAGCGGCGCTGGTGGCATTGCGGCTGCGGGTTCTGCCCCCGGCGGCACTGTTTGTCGGGGTATGTTTCTCGCTGCTGCCGTATCACTTCTACCGCGGCGTCGGGCACCTCTTCCTGGCGAACTACTTCATGGTTCCCGTGGCCGTCCTGATTGCCGTGCGACTCATGGGGCCGCTGCCGGTGCGTCCCAGCAGTGCTGATGTCATGCCGTATGCCATGCGATCACTGCTTCCACCTGCATTGGTGTGCGTCGTCATCGGCATGACGGGAATCTACTACGCTGTGTTCAGTTGCATGGTGTGGGGGGTCGCCGGTGCGTATGGCTGGCGTGAGCATGGATGGCGAAACTTTCGTGCCATGCTGATGCTCGTCCTGCTTACAGGCCTTGTTGTGGTGGCCCAAGGTCTGCCGAATGCCCTTTACAACGCTCGTGAAGGAAGGAATCCGCACGCCGTGGAACGCAGCCGCGGCGGTGCGGAGCTGTTCGGCTTCAGACTCGGACAACTCGTGTTGCCTTCCAGCCATCATCGCGTGCCCGCCCTCAAGGGCATCGGGCAGGCCTACGAATCCGGCCTGCAGGGGCTCGGATTCCCGCCAACGGAAGCCCACAACTCTGCTGCGATCGGGCTCCTCGGCGGTCTCGGCTTTCTTGCACTGTTTCCACTCCTTGTACTGACCCGCGATTCGGATGACTCCGGAGACCTGGTGGGCGAACGTTTCTTCCACAAGCTCTCGGTGCTCGGGGTGGCGGTATTCGTGCTCGGGGTTGGAGGAGGAATCGGGTCGCTCATGGGGTTGGTCTTTCCCTTGATCCGTGCCTACAACCGGATCTCGGTGTTCGCCGGGTTCCTCGGTCTCTTGACGATCGCAGCCGCGGTGACGCTGCTCTCGCAGGCGGTGTCATCCACCCGATCGACGCTGGTATGCACGCTGCTCTGTGCCGTCCTGCTGCCTCTGGGGGTGCTGGATGAGGTTCCTGTCGGTGTATATGACGTTCGCAGCGCATCGGACGACTGGAAGGCACTCGGCCGGTTCGTGGGGCAGGTCGAACAGTCGCTCCCTTCAGGGGCGATGATCTTTCAACTGCCGTACGTGCCGTTTCCCGAGAATCCACCGGTTCACCGCATGCATGACTACGACCACCTCAAGCCGTATCTCCATTCCCGTGGAATTCGCTGGAGCTACGGGGCGATCAAGGGCCGGAAGGTGGCGGACTGGCAGCGGCGGGTGGCTTCCCTGCCACCGCAGGAAATGGTGGCCGAGCTGCGGGGGGCGGACTTTCGCGGGATCTGGGTGGACCGCTTCGGCTACGAGGATTCGGGCATGACGCTGGAGACGTCGTTGGCTGATGCCTTGGGCGGGCCGTCGGCGATCGTCAGCGCGGATGGCCGCTACACGTTCTTTTCGCTCGACTGATCGCGATTCCCACCGCGCTGTCGCGCCGGCGCCATGTCGAACGTCGTGGAAGACATCTATCGGTCCGCCTGTGTCCTCGGCCTCACGCACCACGTGGAGCAGTGGGGGGCGCTCGCGAACATCGCCCAGTATCGGCTGCCTTTCGAGAAAACGGACCGGTGGTTCGCGGCCCACGACACCGTCCTTGACTGGGGGTGCGGGAACGGCCATTTCTCCTATTTCCTCACACAGCGTGGGATCCGCACCGTCGGGCTTTCATTTGAACCATCGCCGCCAATGCTCTCGTCGGAGCCGCGGTTTCAGCATGTTCGGCATAGCGATCCCATCAGCCTGCCTTTCGCCGATGCGACCTTCGACGCCGCGGTGAGCGTGGGCGTGCTCGAACACGTGCACGAGACGGGCGGCGACCAGCGGGCATCGCTCGTGGAACTTGCCCGCGTCCTGAAACCGGGCGGCGCGCTGCTCGTGTTCCACCTGCCGAACAGGTATTCGTGGATCGAGTGTCTTGTCCGCAGCGTGAACCCGTGGCTGCGAAGGCCGGTCTTCCAACACAGCATGCTCTTCACCCGTGCCGACGTCGAGCGGCTCCTGCCGCCAAGCCTCTCGATCATCGAATGCGGCCGCTACAACATCATCCCGCGCAACCCCGCAAACGCGCTCCCCGCATGGCCCCTTCGCCGACCTTCGTCGCCGGGCTCAACCTCCTTGACGACGCGCTCACGGCGATCGCGCCGGTGTTCGCCCAAAACTGGTTCTTCGTGCTGCGGAAGCGCTGAGCCCGGGCGATCGTCGACCACCCGGTTGACGAAGGGCCATTCATGAATATACTGGACATGCGTTCCGTTCCATGTGGAAGCGATCCTTCGGAACGAAACGTGGCGGATCCATCGAACCAATCGCTGGAAGACTGCTCACATCGGAGCCTTTGCACAATGCCTACCACGGAAGAAGAGATTCGACAATTCGCTGACTTTGCCGCTGAAAGGCTCCGCCACTCCCACGACACCACAAGCCTCGAGGAACTGCTGGACGAATGGCGGGCAACGAACTCTTCCGCGGACGATGCCGCAGCCATCCGGGCCTCGTTGCAGGATGCCCGGCGACACGAAGGCCGAAACCTGGCCGAATTCATCGGTGAGTTCCGCGAACGGCACGGTCTCGGTGACGCAGGATAACGCGCCGTGTCGTGATCCTGCCCCGCGCCGAGCACGACACCGAACACATCTACGAATGGATTCGAGCAAGAAGTCCGCCCGGTGATGCAATTCTCGTGTTGCGAATACGCGGACCGGGTCAGCCGCCCCTCGCCTCCGACGAGATGGCTGCAGGCGATTGATCGCAGTGAGTCGTCCTGGGACGGGAGCCGATTGTTGCGGCATCGGGCCCCAGCGGCGGGCGGCTCCTGCCCCCGAACCTCTCGATCGTCGAATGAGGCCGCTTCGAGGCTTACGTCCCGCTGGAGAGCAGGCAGTTGAAACCCGCCTGCTTGAAATGCCGATCCGAGGTCAGCGCGTCGCGAACGCCGTGCTGCCGCATCACCTCGAAGCTCGCACAGTCAACCAACCCCCACGCTTTGTCCGAAGCTGCCGAGTAGGCGGCTAGCGCTCGACCAAAAAGTTCCTCGTCGATTCGAATAAGAGCGGTCCGGGGAGATTCGAGCAACAGGCTTACCGCCTGGATAAACGCCCGGCGAATAGGCAGCCTTGCCAACCCATTTCCTGTCTCCGCGACGACCCAATCTGTGATGATCAGGCGGCGGCCACTGGCACCGAATTCCCGCAATACGATCCCGGCGGCTTCATGCAACCAGTCGTCAGCGTTGAGCAGCGCGATGAGGCCGCTCGTGTCGAGAAATACCGCGTCATTCATCGCCACCGACCCGCCGGGAATCTCCGTAGAGATAATGGTCGATGTTGCTCGCCAAATCACTGACGCCGGTCGGCATTGCGAGTTCGTCCAGCCGATAGACCGCGTCGGATGGCGGAGGCCCCTGTGGCGCACCACGCTTGATAGGCATGAAATACCCGATCAGATGGCCTGCGGAGTCGCGCAACTCGGCTTGCTCGGCACAAGGGCGGAGTTTGCCTACCACCTCATCGGAAAGCGTGACCGCGGTCATCAGACACCTCTTCGCTTCCTCTTACTCGACTCCACACGACAACTGACTCCCCTGATTTTACGAGGAAGCTATTCGAAATGCGAGGCAATTATCGCCGAATGTAGCCCGCCAAACGAACCCAAAACGGAAGCGATTTTCTCGGAATGAATTCCCGGCGGCACGCTGCTCGTTTTCCATCTGCCCAACCGCTCCACGTGGATCGAACTCCTCGTGCGGCAGATCAACCCCTGGCTGCGGGATCCCGTCCATCAGCACAGCCAACTCTTCACGCGGGCCGACGTGGAGGGACACCTGCCGCCCAAACTATCGATCGTCGAATGCGGTCGCTAACATCGTCCCGCGCAACCCCACGAGCGCGCTGCCCGCGTGGCTCCGCGATTCGCCGTCGTTCGTCGCCGGGCTCAATGTGCTTGACCGGAGGCGACCGCCGGCTATACTGCACATGCGTATCGTCCACCAACCAACACTGAGGAAATTGCCATGGTCCGCGTGACCGTCGATCACGGGCTGGAGGCGCGGCTGCGTGCGGAGGCAGAGCCGCTCGAACTGTGCGATGCCGGCGGGCGTGTGATTGGGCACTTCATCCCGATTACCGAGTCGGCGGGATACGAGGGCATTGATTCGCCAACCCCGGCAGCAGAGCTCGACCGCCGCCGCCGCGAAGAGAACGGCCGACCCCTCGCGGAGATTCTGCGCGACCTCCGAGCACCGTCGTGACGTTTACCGTCGCGTGGGTGGATTCGGCAGAACGCGAACTGGCGGAAGTCTGGTTGACCGCAACGAATCGAGCGGTTGTCACCGCCGCTGCCCGCAGCATTGATCAGCGGCTGAGGACAAGCCCTGAGTCTGCTGGCGAGGCTCGGGAGGGTTCCCGTCGGATTCTCTTCTCGGGCCCGTTGGCGGTGACATTCGAGCCTTCGATCAATGACCGTGTCGTCCGAGTTCTCGATGTGTGGCTGATTGAGAAAACCTGAGCTGGGGCCGCGCCTGATCGGGCATTTCCCCAATCAGTTTCCGGCGGAACGCCGCTCGTCTTCCATCTGCCAAATCGCTCCACGCGGATCGAGTTCCTCGCGCAACCCTGCGAGAGCCCTCCCGGCATGGCTCCGCGATTCTCGGGCGTTCATCGCCGGACTCAACCTCCTCGACGACGCCCTCACGACGTCTTTCCGAACTGGCCACCGCAGGAATGGTCGCCGACTTTTGGTTCGACGCTGACTCGAATCGCTTTGTGCCTGCCGACCTACATGTGGATTTGGAGACCTATCCATCCGAGCGGATCGCGATCTGCCCTTCGACGAACTGGTGAATCAGCCCCGAAATCAGGCTTTGATACGGGATGCCCTGTTCGGCCGCCTTCCGCTGGATGCCGGCAAGGTCGTGATCGGAAAGCCGGATGTTGATCCGCCGGTCCTTGCGGAGGGTGTTCTCGGCGGCCTCCGCAAACCGTGCCAGCAGCGCCGGAGTCGGATCACGAAGAACCATCTCGTCGCGGTCGAAGGCCTCGACGATTTCTTTTTCGTGCTGATTCAGTCGAGGCGTGGGTCGTTTCATGGCCGGCTCCTCTTCTCGTGCAAAGACTGCCGCGTTGCCTTCCGACTCGGGATGATGGTCCGCAGATGGATCACGTCGCCGGCGACGTCGAACGGCACCAGAAAGACGTAGTCGTCCACGACGACGAAGGCGATTGATTGGTGCGGATACTTCCTGGGATTCGGATGCGGACTGGTCTTCCAAATGTCGCCGCGGCCGAGATGCACCACGATCTCGTCGAATGAGATCCGCCGGTGCTCCCGCAACCAGGCGTTTTTCTCAGGCTTCCATTCGAACCGCATACTAAAGTATGCCTTTTAGGCACACAGCCCACAACGCCCGGAGATTTTAGGGGGTATCCGGGACGGCAGCCGGTTGCGGCGGAATCAGCTCCCGTCCGGGATTCTGCCCAGGCTAGGGCCGAGCCTACGCCCGCCCGAGATCGCTCTCCATCATGATCTCGACGAGCCGGCCGAACCCCACCGTCGGCTCCCAGCCGAGCACGGCCTTGGCCTTCGCCGCCGAGCCGCAGATGCTCGAGTGGTCGAGCGGCCGGAAGAATCGCGGCTCCACGGCGACGAGCCGCCGGCCGGTCGCCCGGTCGTAGCCCGCCTCGGCCGGGCCGGCTCCCTCCCAGGCGATCTCGAACCCCGCGACGGCGGCGGCCCGCTCGACAAACTCGCGGACCGAGCGGGTCTCACCCGTGGCGATGACATAGTCGTCGGCCACGTCGGCGGTCGTGATCATCCACATCGCCCGCACGTAGTCGGGCGCGTAGCCCCAGTCGCGGCGGCTGTCGAGGTTGCCGAGGAAGAGCACTTCGTCGGCCCCGCGGGCGATCCGGGCGAGCGTGGCCGTGATCTTCCGGGTCACGAAGTTGAATCCCCGGCGGGGCGACTCGTGATTGAAGAGGATGCCGTTGCTCGCGTGGAGGCCATAGCCGCGGCGATAAAACGCCGTCATGGCGTGGGCATACTGCTTGGCGATCGCGTAGGGCGAGATCGGCTCGAAAGGGCTCGTCTCCGTGCACACGCATTCGGGCGATCGTGCGGCGCCGGGGGACGCTTCTCGCGGCCGTAGCGCGAGCCCGCCAAAGAGTTCCGAGGTCGAGGCCTGGTAAAACCGACACTCCGGCCGCGTGAGCCGCATGATCTCGAGCAGCCGCAACACGCCCACGGCATTCACGCTCGTCGAATGCTCGGGCTCCTCGAACGAGATTCCCACGTGGCTCTCGCTGGCGAGGTTGTAGATCTCGCTCGGCTTCACCCGGCCGATCACGGCCTGCAGGCCGAGCGGATCGATCAGGTTGCCGTAATGCAGCTCGAAGGGCAGGCTTCTTGCCTTCGCCGCATCGCGCAGCCCGTCGATCCGATCGCGATTCAAGCTGCTCGTGCGCCGCACGAGGCCATGCACGGCGTAGCCCTGATCGAGCAGAAGCTCTGCCAGGTAGGAGCCGTCTTGGCCGCCGATGCCGGTGATGAGCGCGGTTTTCATGCGGGCAGATCATACTCGCTGAGCGCGGTCGCCGATGAGCCTCAATCGCGGTACACCGCCTCGATCCGCTCGGCAAACCGTCCCGCCGTGTAACGCTCGCCCACCAACAACCGACCGGCGGCGATGAAATGCTTTCGTTCGGCGGATGCTTCAAGCAGGCGGTCGATCGCCGCGGCCAGACCAGCGACGTCGCGCGGCGGCACGAGCACGCCCGCCTCGCCATCGGCCAGCACCTCCCGCACCGCGGGCACGTCGTAGGCCACGCAGGGCGTACCGCAGGCCATCGCCTCGGCCAGCACCAACCCGAACCCCTCACGCGTGCTCGGCAGCACGACCACGCGGGCCGACTTCATGCGGCCGATCACGGCGGCGTGATCCGGCAAGCTGCCGGCAAAGTCCACCGTCGCCACCGGCGCATCGGCGCTTGGGGTCGCCCCGCCGGCGAGCCCGAGCACCGCGGCGCGGGCCCGCATCTCCGACAGCAGCGGGCCGTCCCCGACGACCGCCCCGCGCACGGCCGGCAACCCCCGAGAGGCCCGCGCCTTCCCCACGGCCGCCACGGCGGCGAGAAAATCGTCGACGTGCTTGTGGGGAATGACGCGTCCCACGAAGAGCACGTCCGCCCGCTCGGGGGCGGGAGGAGCCGCCGCGATCGCGGCGGTGTCGATGCCGCAGTGCACCGTCGTCATCCGGCGATCGCGCACCCCGAAACTCCGGGCCAGCGTCGTTTTCACGCCGTCCGTGTCCGTCACGATCCGGCGGTATGGCAGTCGGTAGAGCAGGGTCTCGATCGGGCCCACGATGAAGCGATCACGCGACGACAGCCACTGGTCGTCGCCGGCCCCGCCCTGCGTCGGATCGACCGAGCGACTCGACGTGTCGTGGATCGTCGCCACCATCTTCTGCCGCGAGGCGAGGCACGCCAGCCACACCGCCGGCAGCGGGGCGTAGGTCTGGCAGTCGATCACGTCGTAGCGGTGCGTGAGCACGTGCCAGAAGGCCGTGACCATGTAGCGGAGCATCGCCACAAGCGGCCGGCTTGGCGGGTCTTGGATCCGCGGGCCGCGGTGCAGGTGCCGCACGCCGTCGATGGTTTCTTCAGCGGGGCTCTGCCGCTGCCGCATCGAGAGCCAGGTGACGTCGTGCCCGCGTCGGACGAGCTCCCGCGCGAGCAGCCCATACCGCACCTCGCCGCCACCGACGGCGTAAGGCACCGACATCTCGCTCACGATCAGGATCTTCACGCGGCCAGCCTACCGGGCACCGCCCGCCCGCCAAAATGCCCGCCCGGCGGCCCCACGGCTCGCTTCGTCGCCTGATCTCGGCCTGGTTCGCCGGATTCCGGTTCGGCCAAGGGCTCGGCTCGAGCCGCACGCGTGGGCTCGAAGAATGGGAAATCCCATCCGAATAGTCGCCCTGACCGCGACCCGTCATTTCCGAAGGTCAAACACCGCGTACCGCGCGTCACTGCTCTGAAACCATGGCGAGCCAAGGGTTGCTCCCAGCCATCTTTCAAAGGCGGGATCGTGTCCGATCGCTCGGTCGATCAAAATGGCCAAATATTCAACCCGGCGCAAGGCTTCAATTGCGGAATCATCTCTGCTCACCAGCCGATTGGCCAACTCGTTGTTGAGTGCATCGGCTTGTCTGCCGCGCATCGCTCCGTAACTGAACCGGAGTGTCCTCGTGTGGAGTACCGGCCGAAAGTGCTGGTAGTCACCAAATCCCCCCTCCGGATAGGAGACGAAGGGCAGCTGAAACACCGCGGCCATCGGCGGCAGTGTTCTCTCGAGTTCGGCGCCGAATCGTGCGTCATCGGCATGGCGAGCACGAATGGCCCGATGGTGCGGCCGGAACGACGGCGACACCTGGTCCCAAAGACCTCCGACGGTCAGACACGCCATCACGATCCACCAAGCCAGTTTCGGGGAGCGGCTGCAGATCCAGGGCTTTGCGGACTCGACCCACGCACAAATCGCCAATAGTGAAAAAAATGCCAGATACACGACTACCCTGCTCGAACCGCGCAACAAGGGTGTTGTCACCAAGGCCGGCAGTACGCCGAAGCCGCCGTGTGTGGCGTACAGGAGTCCGACCAGGTTGAAGGATGCGAGGATGCGAATTCTTCTGCTATCGGCGAGCTTCGGGCAGAACCCCGCACTCACCGCCAAAAGCAGTATCAACCCCGCCGTTCCTACGATACCAAGTGCAGCGGCGGCATTCTCGTTCACAAACGGCGACGCGTTCTCATAGCTTGCCGTGACCGCGGCAAGCATGGGAAGCCTGTGCCTCGGGACGGGGATGACCATCTGGACGAGTTTCAAAGCGGACTCTTCGATGTCCGTTCCAGGTCGAATCACTGCCAATGAATTCGGTCCGGCTGTGATGCGATGCATCACGTACGGAACGGCGCAGATACCCAGGCCGGCGACAATACTCAGCAGCGGCACCAAGACGTCCCGGGATAATCGACGGGGACCCAACGTTGTTGCCACACCCGCGCCGCAGACAATAAATAGCAAGGCAAATGCCGCGTAATACACCCCTGCCAGCCCTGTCAGGCCACCGGTAAGGACTACAAACCAGCCCGTCGGCGTCAAACGACGACGGACCGTGAAGGGCTTCGACTCCGCAAGCCATACTGCGGTGAGCACGGTACATGGAACGACGAAATACGCCGACAGCAATAGATGAGACTGGCCGCGCATGAAGTGATAGGGGAGACAGGCGTACAAGACGGCGATCGCAAGGCTGCCCGCGACGCTGTACCCCAGCTGGCGCGCGACACCTGCTGCCGAGGCACCCGTCAAAGCAAACCCCAGTACGTAGTACGAGTTGATCGTGAACCCAAACGACCAACCGCCCCGCGAGATAAGCCAAAGTAAGGCGTGGTGGAGAAGGTCCGCAGCGGGAAAGTCCCGGTCGTCCTGCGTCCCCGGAAAACCAATGCGAGTCGACTGTCCGCTCCACCCCTGTTCGCACAGCGCCTGCACGTGCTGCAGCATGTGGTAGATGTCACTGCAACCGACCCTCGGAAATGGGTTGATGTAGTGAAACGGCACGCTCCAGTCGGCATGCGCGACATCGAGCGCGAGTAGGGACACGCCAAAACTCAGAAGGCCGGCTGCGACGATAACCGCCAGCTCACTCCGCCAGAACCGCGGACACCCTTGCGGAGGCACTGCTGATCCGGTCGATGGCGTGACGCGATCCACACGATGATTGCTATTCGCAATCCCCTCTTCGGGACATTATCACCATCATCACGGGGGGGTATGCTATGCGTCAACACGGTTTCGGCCCGTGGCTGCGAGCCCGGTTCGGGCTGGGCGACTCATGAAACCCTTGCGCGTGAGAGATTGTGCTTCCGCAGCCGCGACATACCTCCGACGTTGGCCGTTCGTCGTCGTGGAGATGTTCAGACTGGGCCGGATTCGCCATGGTGCTGCTCATGGTGAACGCGGTCTACGGTTTCAATCTCGCTGCGCTTCCGTTGTGGGGTGACGAAGGCGACACTGGTTGGTTTTCCAGGACGACGCTGGCGACAGGTGTGCCGAGCGCCGTCTTCGAGGAAAATGTGTCTGCCAGTTCGAACTGTTATCAACTGTCCAGAGATCTTCTCTCGAGGCAACTGCCCTGGCTTCAATACTACATCGGCGCGGCGTCGATCGGAATGTTCGGCGCAGACACCTCTGGGTTGCGCAGACTGTTCGCCATCGCTGGCGCTTTGAGTGCCGTACCCATGTACTTGATGGTACGACCTCGCAACACGTTGCCGGCATTGGCCGTCCTGCCCGCACTTCTCCACCCGCAAGCCGTCCTGTTCGCCCGCCAAGCACGCTACTATCCCCTCGTGACGCTGCTCGCAGCGCTCTGGGTGTACCTCGCGCTCGCCGGCCCCGCAGTGCGGAGCTTACGGCTCGTACTCCACGCGTGTGTCGCGTGTTTGATATTTCATTCACACCCGGTAGCGGCGTTCGGGCTCTGGACCGCTCTGCTGATCCATGCGTGGTTCTGGTCGAAGGCGTATTTGTGGGAACGGTGTCTGGGTGGTGGCATCGGGATCATGTCGTGGCTGGTGTGGTACGCCAGCATGTCGCCCGCATCGACAGCAAGTTTTTCATCCTGGGGAATCGTTCGACACTCACCGCTCGCCTGGGTGACTCTGGCTGGAACCGGCGTGGTGGCCGGCATCTCGGATTTGGATTACGTGGGGGCACTTCCTTTACTGGCATGGGTCGTCATCGGTGCCTGGCACGCTACGGCTCGGGTGAACCGTCAGAATTTCAGGTCGCAAGAGCGCTCGCTGGAGGCGATTCTCCTGATCGCAGTGGCAACCTCGTCCCTCACGTCCGCGGTGGTCATCGGCGTCGAAGGTACTCCCGGATGGGCCGTATTGCGCTATGCCCCGCATGCGATCCCATTCGCGCTGCTTGCACTGTGGCTCACGATCGACGCGCTTCCTATACCCAAAGCCGCGGCGGTTGTTCTGTGGCTCGCCGTCGTTGGCTGCAACGTCGGTTCGCTGAATCATTGGCTGACAATCTTGCCGCGCCCCGGCCAGCCATTTTCGTGGTGGCCGGACGTCTACGGCGAAATTGCCACGAGTGACAAGAGCCTCGATTCGGTCGAGCGCGCCATCCGGGCACTCCCGCCTGACACAACGGTGGTGGTCGCACCACGGTGGTGGAACGAGGTATGGCTCTTTCGCGTGGGCGATCACGTGCGACTCGTTCCAGATATCAAGCCGGCGTCGCCATGCGGAATGATCATCCATCGCGCCCTGGGAGCAACCGTGTATGGTGAGATCATGACGCCGCAATTTGTTCTCGCGTACGCATCCGACCTCCCATCGCTCCGCGTCGTTCCAGCGGCTGAATTCCACGCTCGCTGGCTGACCTGCGATGGCACCCGCCCGGAGCTCACAAGGCACGAATTTGTCGGTGTGTCGGCTGCCTCGGGAACGGTCGTCTTGGCGCCTGTAGGTCGCGCCGTGCAATGAGCGAGGCTTGTCACGGGTGGCCGGCGGATCGGCTTCGTCGTGCGCAGCGTGCTGCAGGAAAAGGGACCTGTGGCCGGTGCGATCGCGGTTTCCGTTGTGCCTTGCCCTCAATGCGGTGACGAGACGTACGGTAGTCTATTGCCTTTCATCAGGCCTCCCGCGTGAGCGGCTCATACCGGCCCTCGCCGCCGCCTGTCGAATAGGGGCACCGACATCTCGCTCACGATCAGGGACGCCATGAAAGCAGCCTGCCACTCGCGATTGTTCGTTGCCAGCCTTTTTTCCCTCGCGGCGTTGTTGGTCTACGCGCCGATTCTTGACGGCGGCTTCATCTGGGACGATGCCGACTTCATCGTCGAAAACCCCCTCAACCGCGATCCGGGCGGCCTGTGGAAAATCTGGGCGTCGTTCACGGCGAACGATTACTGGCCGCTCACCTATTCTGCTTTCTGGCTGGAATGGCGGCTGTGGGGCACCGCGGTGCGGGGCTATCACCTCGTCAACGTGCTCCTGCACGTGACCGCAGCCTGCCTCCTCGCCGCGATCTTCCGCCGCCTGGCCGTTCGTGGCTGGTGGCTCGCCGCCCTGTTGTTCGTTGTTCATCCGGTCAACGTCGAGTGCGTGGCTTGGATGGCGCAGCAGAAGACGCTGCTGGCTACGGTGCTGCTCTTCGCAGCGACGCTCGCCTTCCTTCGCGCCCGAACTCGCCCCGGCGTGTGGAACGCCGACGACACCCTCGCCTTGGCCGCGTTCGCGCTCGCGTTGCTGGCCAAAACGTCGGTCGTGACCTTCCCCATCGCCATTGTTGGCTGGGAATGGTTCCGCCGACGGCTCGACGCCACGGCTGTGGCTCGATCCACCCCGTTCTTCGTGGCCGCTCTGATCGGGGGGCTGCTGACGATCGCGTGCAACGCGGCGCACGAGACGGGCGTCGTGCACGACAAGACGCTTGCCGATCGCATCGCCGGGGCCTTCATGGCCGTGTGGTCGTACATCGGCAAGGCGATCCTGCCGGTGAACCTGTGCTTCGTGTACCCGCGCTGGCAGATCGACCCTGGTTCCATGGCCGGGTGGCTGCCCGCACTGGCATGTGCCGGAACCGCGGCTCTGGTCGCCTCGCTGCCGAAATCGATCGGCGGCCCGCTCGCGGCCGGAGTTGGCTGGTATGTCGTCATGCTGGCCCCGGCGGTGGGAATCGTGGACATCTACTTCCTCTCGTACGCACCGGTGGCGGATCACTACCAATATCAATCGTTGCCCGGCATTCTGGCGGCGGTGGTGCATCTCGCGACACTTGCATTCACGAGGATCGCTGCGCACGCGGCCTCGTCCGGCGGGGTGTGGTGGCGGGGCGCCGGAGTCGCAGCCTGCGCGGCCACGACGATCGCCCTGGCGTCGGCGGCCCGGGCCCGGGCCGCCGTCTACGTGGATGCCGAGACGGTCTGGCGCGACACGCTGCGGCAAAACCCACGCTGCGAACTCGCGTACAACAACCTGGGGGCCATTCTTCGGGATCGCGGAGAGAACGAGCAGGCCATCGAATGCTACCGTGCGGTCATGCGGCTGCGGGGTCAGAAAGCGGCCGATGCGGTCGCCGAGACGAACCTGCGCGGCCTGTCATCGCTGCTCTCCTACCGTGCCGGACGACTGCGGGAGGCGGCAGATCAACTCGACCTGCTGCTGGCGGCGGAACACTTTCCACATCGGCACCTGCTGCCCGAGACGATCGCTGCGCTTCACGCCCTGCGCGGCAGGCTCGCTTCGCTGGCAGGCGATGAAGCGACGGCCGACCGCTGCTTCGCCGCCTCGCTGAGTGCCTTGCCCGTGGGGAATGCCGAGGCCGCGGCATTCGCACGGCTAGCGGCCGCCCGGGCGGCGCTGCCGCCCGACGACGAGGCGCTCTACGCCGCCTGCGCGCAGGTCGTGGCCGAGTTTCCCGGAACGCACGCCGCCTCGAGGGCGCATCACGAGGCGGGCCTGGTGGCCCGCCGCCGGGGCAAGCCTGAGACGGCGGCCAAGCACTTTCAAGCCGCCGAGCGGGTCGAACCCCACGCGGTCGATACGCTTGTGGCGCACGCCGAGGTGCTCGCAGCCCTGGGCAGACGCGACGACGCCCGTATCCTCGGCGCACGTGCGCTGCAGATTTGGCCGGATCACCCGGACGCCGTATCGCTCGTCGATGGAATGTCGGAAGAGCCACCCCCCGCGCGCGTTCGGGAGACTCGGGAATGAACGTGCGATCCGCGACCTACGACGTCATGCGCGAGCATTCGTCAGCGTGTGGCGACGCCACGATGAATGGCAGATGACTGGGGCCCGGCCCTCAGCGCACGACCCCGCCGGACGGGTTCTCCGCCTCCCGCAGCCGCTTCAGCCACACCTCGTCGGCCACCTCGTCGTAGCCGGGCACGTCGATCGTCGTGCCGGTGACGGAGCCGGAGGCGTTGCGGATGTCACGATTGCCGAGATAGCCGTCGCCACGGCCCGCCGCCCCGCCGACGCTCGCCACGTCGTGTACCCGGCCCACGTGACCGTCGGCGAACAGAAGTGGCGCGAAGCCTCCGGTGCCATCGGCTCGGGCCATGTGCAGCGGCTCGATGTCGCTGAAGTCGTGGAGCAGCGTCTGCCCGGCCTCGGCCCCCGGCAGTGCGGCCACGTCCACGGTCATGCCGTCGGTGAAGCTCTCGAGCACGAGATCCCCCGGCTTGACGAGCCGGTATCCCACGAAGTCGTTGATGCGGGCGTCTGCCACTCCACTGCGCAGCCGGCGTGTCGCTGACCGGACGGTATAGTTCGGGCCGTCGGACGCTCGCGCCGGGCCCATCAGGGCGATGCGGGCCGCCGTGGCGAGGGCGCGCGACAGCGTGGCCGAGTCGAGCGGGCCGGTGCCCTGGGCGGGAGACCCTCCCCACGCGGCTGCGGCGCTCCCGGGCTGCCAGGCCGTGGTGGGATCGCCGCGGCTGAAGTGCCAGGTCGTGGCATAGGTGCTGTTGAAGCCCGACATCCACACTTCATCCATCTGGGATGGGGAGCCGAAAAACGCCGTGCCGGTGACGGCGGTGTACGACGTGGTCGTCCAGCCGTTGTCCGAGCCGTCCACGACGGGCGTTACGCCCAGCCGGGCCGCTCCCGTGTAATCGGCCACCGTTTCGTTGACCCGCCACCGGTTGGCCGGATCCCGTGCCTTGCCCGGCATCGTGATCTTGAGACGGACGAGGTCGGCCACCCACCCGCGCGACCGGATGTCGCCGTCGAGCAGATGGTCGAACGCCCCGGTGCTCAGGCGGCCGGCGGCGTCGTCGACGGCGTGCAGCTCGAATCCCGAGCCGTAGGACTTAAGGTGCGCCGATGCGGTCGCCGCCATCGCCGTCGCCCTGCTGCGGGCCAGCGCGGGCAGCAGCACCCCGAGCAGCGCCCCGATGATCGCCAGCACCACGAGCAGCTCGATCAGCGTGTATCCCGCGGCCCCGCCGCGTCGAGGCCGCCGCGGCGGGCATCCGGCAATCGGGCTGAACAAGGCGACGGAATTCATTTGCGGTCTACTCAGTGCGAGAGTATCATCAACCCCCAAAGAGAGCGAGTTCATTTTTGATGATTTCATGACCGCGTCAAAGGGGCGCAAAGTGCCGCATTCCTGCACCAACGAGCCGAGAGGCGTGCTCCGCACCCTCGCCGATACCGCCTGCAGATGTCTGCGGGCCGCTTTGGTGGTGCTGCCAGGCCTGACGGCCGCCGGCGGCGTGGCGCGGGCGACTCCCTTCCAGGAGTATCGGCAGGAGGCTTCGTTTCTCGAGGTGTTCGGCCCGGGCGAGCCGCAGTTTCGCAACGAGTTCCCCGAACTCGCCGCTTGGGACCTCGGCGAGTTGGACACTGCCTCGAAATCCTACTCCGGCCAGGGGTTTTCGTACGTCATCAGCACGACGGGCTACAATTTGTATGCCGCCGGCACCGCAGACGACCCCTGGCTGACGAGCGTAAACTCTGTGCCGCCGCTCGTCGTGTCGAGCATCTCCGGCCCTCCCCGCGGGCTGTTCGGCATCGGCGGCCAGTTTTTCTTGACGAACGACGTTGGCGCCCGAGCGGCAGGCTCGCTCACCGTGGCCGCCACGCTCGCCGGCGGCGGCACCTTCACGACCACCCTCGCAGAGCCGCAGGCCAGCGACTTCTTCGGCCTCGTGGCCAACCGGCCGATCACCGACTTCAGACTGACGAGCGCGACGCCCAGGCTCTATCCCACGATCGGCGGCATCCTGATGATCGTGCCCGAGCCGCGGGGCATGGGCCTGGCCGGGGCGGCCGCGCTCTGCCTCGCAGCCAGGCGACTCACCGCCTGCCGAGCCAATCCTGCACGACCGCGCGGAACGCGTCTGGCGCAAACCGCTCCGCCGCCGCGTGCATGACGACCGGATCCCAGGGCCGCCCGAGACAGCGCTCGATCGCGGCGGCACAGGCATCGACGCGAGATTCCGCGAAGAACACGCCCGTGACGTCGGCCGCCACGGTTTCGAGGCAGCCGCCTGCCGCGAGGGCCACCACGGGGCAGCCGCGGGCGATCGCCTCGACCGGCACGAGGCCGAAGTCCTCGACGCCCGAAAATATCAGGGCCGCGCTCGACCGATAGAGCCCGTCGACCTCGGCATCCGACCGGTATCCGAGGAACCGCGTGTGCGGGCCCGCGGCGGCCTCCAGCCGCCGGCGCGCCGGCCCGTTTCCGACCACGGTGAGCGGCAGCCGGAGCCGGGCCGCCGCCTGCACGGCGAGAATGTCGTTTTTGTAGGGCTGCATTCCCGACACCACGAGCAGCCCGGCCCGCGGCCCCGCGGCCGCGGCGCGGGCGGGGATCGACACAGGCGGGTGAATCACCGCGATCGACTCTGCGGCGATGCCGTAGCACTCGCTCGCGCGGCGTGCCGTCATCCGCGAGTTGGCCGCCCACGACGCCACGCGGCCGGCGGCGCGGCGGTCTGCTTCGCGAAGCGACGCGATGATCGCGCGGGCGGCGGGCCGGAGGGGGGGCGGCACCTGCCGCTCGGTCTGCTCCGAGTCGTGCCAGATGTGTCGCATCGGGCTGTGGAGGTAGACCGCGGCGGGGGCGGTGGCGTCCGCGGCGACGAGCTTCGCGAGCCCCGCGTCGGAGATCACGAGGCGGTCGGCGGAATGCAGCACCCCGCCGAAGCCGCCCCGCATGCCCCACGGCAGCAGCGGCAGGAGCAGCGGCCAGAGCGCGGGACAGCCGCGGGCCGCGCGGTACAGCGGCTGCAGGCGGCCCGGCAGCGCGCGGGCCGTGAGGGCGGCGATCGGCTCGGGCCAGCCCCGGGGATGCGGTTCGACGAACGCCGTGAGAATCGCCGCCCGTGGAAAGATCGCGGCCAGTTCCGCGAGCACCCGTTCGCCGCCGCGCGGCTCGAAGAGCCAGTGATGGGCGAGAACCGTCGCGTCAGCCATCGGCGGGCGGGCCGGAGGGGGTGCGGCCGGGCAGTTCGTCGTCGATCAGCGACACCACGAACGAGGCGAAGATGACCTGGATGCCGGCCGTGATCAGGGAGGTGCCCACCACGGTCTCGCGGATGCGGCCCCCCGTGCCGAAGCCGCCGCGCAGGAAGTCGAGCAGCACCGCCGCGAGAAACAAGACGCCCACGGCCGCGACCACGCCTCCCGCCAGCACGGTGCGGTCGGTGCGGATGGCGGCCACCCAGCGGTCGAGCCGCCGGGAACGGTCGCGAAACCCGCGTTTGCTCGCCCACACCCGCGCGATCGTGCCGAGCGTGAGGCCGCCGAGCGCGACGTTGGCCATGCCGGCGGCGAGGATCAGCCAGTGGTCGCCGATCCAGAACCCGCCCACTTGGAACACCTCTCCCGGTCGCGTGGCGAGCAGGACGGCGGCGATCGCCGCCGCGGCGGCCAGCAGCACGAACGAGGGGATCACGAACAGCCACATCGGCGAGAGCGCGAGCAGGAAGCGGAGGTGCCGCCAGCCGTCGCGCCACGGCCGCAGGTGGGGCTTGCGGTCGCGGCCGTCGGGATGGAGCGTGATCGGCCGCTCGGTCATGCGCAGGCCCTTGAGGGCCGCCTTCACGACGAGCTCGCTCGCGAACTCCATGCCCGGCGTGGTGAGGCCGAGCCCGAGCGCGGCGTCGCGGCGAAAGGCCCGCAGGCCGCTGTGCGCGTCGCCCACGCCCGAGCGGTAGAAGAGGTTGAGGATACCGGAGAGCAGCGGGTTGCCGACGTACCGGTTGAGCGGCGGCATCGCCCCGGGCGCGATCCGGCCGGTGAAGCGGTTGCCCATGCAGATGTCGTAGCCCGAGGCCAGTGCCTCGACCATCTCCACCCCCTCGCGGAAGTCGTACGAGGCGTCGCTGTCGCCCATCACGACGAACCTTCCCCGGGCCGCCTCGATCCCGTGGATCAGCGCGGCGCCGTAGCCGCGGGTCGGGCAGTGGGTCACCCGGCAGCCCCGCTCGGCGGCATAGGCCTGGCTGCCGTCGTCGCTGCCGTTGTCGGAGACGAGGATTTCCGCCTCGAGGCCGCGCTGCGCCAGGAGCCGCGCCGCCTGCTCGGCCGTGTCGATGCAGGCCGGAAGCGTCGCCCGCTCGTTGAGGCAGGGCATGAGGATCGTGACGTCGGGAGCCATGCCTGCGAGTATCGCCGCCCGGCGGGTGTTTTCCAGCGGCGTGAGCCCCGCATGTGGGGACGACCGGAACGCGGCAGGGCGGCCGGACGGCCTGTATATTGGGTTTGGTCTCACCTTTTCCGCCACCGACCGATCGAGCGATGCCCCGGCCGTTTCGCCCGACAAAACGCTCCGTTCGGCTCGCGGGAGTCGCCGGCTGCGCGGCCCTCGGCTGGACCCGGCTGCCGGCCGCGGAACCCGCCCTCCCGACCCCGGCTTCCACGTCGCAGGCCGCCTCCCCCGTCGCGGTCGCAGAGGCGGCCGTCGCCTCGGCCATCGCCGATGCGGGCGACGGCTCACCGGCCGTGGCCGCCGCCCGCGAGCGGCTGGCCAGGGCCTATTGGGAGGCCGGCCGGCCCGGCCCGGCCCGCAAGCAGCTCGACAAGGCGATCCAGATCCGCGAGCGGACCGAGGGCGCCACGGCGCCCGCCATCGCCGACGCCCTCGACCTGCTGGCGGCGATCGAGATCGCCGGGCGGAGGTTTCTCGAGGGCGAAGCGTGCGCCCGCCGCTCCGTCTCGATCCGGCGCGGTGTGCCGGGCGCCCCGCCGGCCCAGGTCGCCGACTCGCTCGCGTTGTTCGCCGAGGCGCTTCGCGGGCGCGGCTACCTGCCGGAGGCAGCCGCCCGCCAGGCCGAGGCGGCGGAGGCCTGGGAAGCCTCGCTCGGGCCCAGGCACGCCGTCACGCTCCGCGCGCTCGAGGCCCTCGCCGCGATCAGGGCGGAGATGGGCGAGTTCGCCGAGGCTGGCCGGCTCCTCGACCGCGTCGTCGCTGCGCGGGTGGAGCTGGTCGGATCCGACCACCCCACCGTGGCCCGCAGCCTCGAACTCCGCGCCAATCTCCACGACGAGGCGGGCAATCACGCCGCCGCCCGCCCGATCCGCGATACCGTGGTGGCTATCCAGAGGAGCGCCGCCGACGGGCCGCACCCCGGCCTGGCTGTGGCGCTCGTGCATCTGGGAGACACGCTCCTGGCCTCCGGAGACCGGGCCGCGGCCCGGCGGGCCTACGAGGAGGCGCTCGGCATCGACACGCAGACGCTCGGCGAGGGGCATTGCGAAGTGGCCTCCGATCTGGTGCGGCTGGCGCGCTGCGCGATCTCGGGCGACGAGCGGCAGCAGGCGGCCGACCTGCTCGCCCGGGCCGCGCAGGTTCTCGGCGACGGCGGCGGCGATCCGCTGCGGCGGGCCCTCGCCCTGCACGAGCTCGCCCACGCCTACGAGCAGACCGGCGACCTCCCGCGGGCCGAGGACTTTTTCAAGCGGGCGGTGGAGGCCGACAAGTCGGCCTTCGGCGCCGAGCATCCGGAGACGGCCGTCGACCTGTTCCACCTGGCGCGGGTCGTGGAACGCCAGGGGAGGTTCGAGGAGGCCCGCGGGTATCTCCGCCAGGTGCTCGCCATCGACGTCAAGGTGCTCGGCACCTTCAACCTCACGACCGCCGAGACGATCGAGCGACTCGCCGACGTGTCGCTGCGGCGCGGCAAGGCGACCGCGTCGCGCGACCTGCTCAAGCAGGCGCTCGCCATCCGCCAGCGCACGCTCGGCCGCCCGCACCCCACCATGGCCGACATCTACGAGCGGCTGGCGGCCATCGAGGAGCGGGACGGCGACCGGACGGAGGCCGTGGAACTGCTCGACAAGGCGGTGGGGGTGCGGCTGCGGACGCAGGGAGCGATGCACCCCTCGCTGGCCCTGACGCTCGAGCGGCTCGCCGACGTGGAGGGGGCGGAGAACCCGGCCACCGCCGTCGACTTCCGCACCCGCGCCCTGGCGATCTGGAGGCTGCACCTCGGGCCGGAGCACGACGTGACCCTGACGGCGATGCAGCGGCTCGCCGAAGACCACCTCGCGGCGCGGCAGGCCGAGGCGGCCGAGGCGCTCCTGCGCCCCGCCCTCGAGACCACGCAGCGGCGGCTCGGCGAACGTAACCAGCGGGTCGCGGCGCTGCTGGTCGACCTGGCTGCCGCGGCGCGGCTGCGCGGGAGGAACGCCGAGGCGAAGCGACTGCTCGAGGAGGCGCTGGCGATCTGCCGCAGCCAGGCTCCCGGGCTCGACGCCGCCGCGGCGGTGTGCCTGCACAAGCTCGGGGCACTCGCCCTGGAGGAGCGGCGGCCCGACGCGGCGGTGCGGCTCCTGAAGCAGGCGGTCGCGATCGACGAGTCGATCTTCGGGCCGGAACACGCCGAGGTGGGGGAAGACCTGCTGCTGCTGGCCGCGGCGCACCGGGCGTTGGGCGAGGAGGATCTGGCCGCCGACCTGGCGGCCCGCGCCCGCGCGATCCTCGACTCGAGCCCCGGCGAGGGGCCGCCCGCCGCCACTCCCTGAGCCCCCGCCGCATCAACCGGCGGCGGCCGGCGGAGCGGACGGCTCCTTGGCCGGGGCGTCCTGGGCAGGGGCGGCGTCTTCCTTCTTGGGAACCACCCGCCGGATCACCCGCCGCTTGGTCGTCGTCTTCTTGGGGCCTTCGTCGGCGCCCGCGGTGGTCATCGCGACGTCGGCCGCCTTCTCGGCCTCGTCGAGGGCGGCCACCGCCGCGTCGATCGCCTCGGCTTTTCCGCGCAGGGTGGCGAGCACCCGCTCCGCCTCGGTGCGGCGGGCGCAGCCCGCGACCCAGAACCGGCCGACAGTCTGCTCCGCGCCGGCGGCTGCCACCGCCGCCGCCTGGATCGCCGCGCGGGCCCCCCGCGGGTCGTTGGCGGCCAGCAGGCGATCCGCCTCGGCGACCCGGGCCTGCACGATGAGGATCAGCGGCTCGAGCCCGGCACCGTGCTTCGGGCCGAGACGTTCCCGGGCCACCTCGACCGCCCGGCCTGCGAATCCGATCGCGCCGGCCTGGTCGCCCTCGGCCAACTCCACCTCTCCGAGGTGGGAGAGCAGGGCCACGTGGGTGAGCGTCTGGTCGAGGTCGGCGATCTTCCCGACCAGCTCCGGCGACGCCGCTTCGCCCTCGGGCGGAGGCTCGACCGGCCGGCCCTCTTCGGCGGCCTGCCGGGCCGCCTCTGCTGCCCGCGTCTTGGCGGCGATGAAGCCCTCGAACTCCTTCACCGCCTGGTCGAGATAATGATGCGCCCGCGTGTGTTCCCCCTTACGGAGATGGTACAGCCCCTCGAGGTGTTTCGACATCATCAGCCCCGAGGCCACGGGTTCGTCGGGCAGGATCCCCTCCGCGACCGCCGATTCGCGGATCTTCAGCGCCTCCTCGAACAGGGCGTGGGCCTCGTCGAACGACTGCTGCTCCAGCTTGACCTCGCCCAGCCAGTCGAGGCTGCGGCAGAGGTATGCCAGGACGTGGGCGGCGTAGGCTGTGAACGCCGCCGACTGCCCCCGGACGACCGCCTGCCGATACTCCTCCTTGAAGGCCTTGCGTTTCCGGGAGAAGCCGTCCTTGGCCTCCGTGAGATGTGCCGCGGCCTCCGCCAGCCTGCCGGTGCGCAGTTCCACCGCCCCGAGAAGCGAGAGGCACTCGAAGTAGAACGTCGATTTCGGACCGAGGCCGGCTTCGCGGGAGTCGTGCACGGTGGCGACGAGGGGGGCGAGCATGTCGCGGGCCTTGGCGAAATCCCCCTCGTGGAGCAGGTTCCACACGAGAAACTTCTCCGCCTCGAGCGCGGTCTTCGACTGGGCGGCGGCCGGGTGCGCCGCGGCCGCCGCGAGCAGGATCGCGCCGGACGCGGCGAGGCTGCGGAGCACGAGGACGGACGACTGCTGCTTCACGGCTTCTCGGCGGCCGCGCCGCCCTCCTCCATCACTTCTTCGACCACCTCTTCGACCACTTCCACGTCGCCGCCGGCTGCGTCCTCGGCGGAGACGACATTGCCGTCTTCGTCGACCAGAACCACCTCGACCTCCTCCTCGTCGGCCGCGTCGTCCGGCCGCGGCCGGGGTGGCTCGGCCGGCTTCTTGGCCGGAGCGGGGGCCGGGCTTTTTGCGGCGGCCGGCGGGGCCGTCGGCCTGGCTGCCGCGGCCGCCGGCTGCGGCTCCGGCAGGTCGCGGTTGTTCATCTGCAGGTAGGCGTCCCAGCGGCCCACCACGTATTTGTCGACGAGGCCGATCCGGCGGGCGCTGCTGCCGTCGAGGTCGCGGTAGAAGAGATCCGCGGAAAACTTGCCGTTGCCGTCGGCGTCACGGTAGCGGTCGGTTTCGGAGAAGGATGCATCGTCGTTGAGGTCGCACCATGGTTCGCAACTCAACCTGACGCCGTCTCCAGCCCGGCCCGTGATGGGCTCGCCGTCGAGCACCAGGGATCGCCCCTCGTGCCAGTCGCCCGCGAAGCCGCACGCCGCACGCAGCGTCGAACGCCCGACGTCGAACAGCAGGGCGTCGGCATTGACCTTCAGACCGTTGAAAAACGGGAGCATCGAAAGGGTCAGCAGGCCGGCGCCGAGCAGCAGCACGCCGTCCAGGCCGCCGATCAGCGCCCCGCCGATCTTTTCGATGATCGCCTGCGACTTCATGTCGCCTCCCGTGGGGAGCAGTGGGTAGACGGCGACCCAGAGCACGAGGAACGGGATCCAGAACAGGATCACGAACGCAAGGAACATGCCCCAGGCCTCGAACGGAAAGTCGGTCGGCAGAAAGGCCGCCACCGCCGTCTCGAGACCGCCGGCCACGATGGCCGCCGTCGGTTCGAGCAGCAGGATCGCCAGCGTCAGCGACGCCAGCGCCAGCAGACCTGCGGCAGCCATCGCGAAGATGCCGCGGTCGGACCCCAGCCAGCCGAGGTAGCCGACGGTGATCAGGACGGCGATGTCGACGATGAAACCGGGCATGGCGGGCGGCGTGTGTCAGGTGGTGACGCGGACGACCTCGTTGATGCTCGTGACACCCTTCAGCACCTTCATGATACCGTCGGATTGCAAGGATCGTGTTCCGCTTTTGCGGGCGGCCGCCTTGAGGTCCTGGACGGACGGGTGGGCCGTGATCAGCTTGCGGACGTCGTCGTTCATCACGAGCAGCTCGTGGAGCCCCATGCGGCCGCGGTAGCCGCTGCCGCCGCACTCCTCGCAGCCCTTCTCCCGGAAGATTTTCTCGACCGTGCCCGGCTTGATCCCGAACTTTTTCAGGAACTCCGGCGGCGGGGCGTAGGCCTCCTTGCAGGCGGGGCAGAGTTTGCGGGCCAGGCGCTGCCCGAGCACGGCCGTGACGGCCGTCTGGATGAGCATCGGGTCGAGGCCGAGATCGAGCATGCGGGTGATCGTGGCCACCGTGTCGTTGGCGTGCAGCGTGGAAAACACGAAGTGGCCCGTGAGGGCCGCCTGGCAGGCGATCTCGGCCGTCTCCTTGTCGCGGATCTCCCCCACGAGGAGCACGTCGGGATCCTGGCGGAGCACGCTGCGGAGGATCGCGGCGAAGGTCACGCCGGCGGCGGAGTTGACCGCGATCTGCGTGATCCCGTTGAGCCGATACTCCACCGGATCCTCGATCGTGGTGATGTTGTGCTGGTTCCTGTCGATCTCGCTCAGGGAGGCGTAGACGGTGGTCGTCTTGCCGGAGCCCGTGGGGCCGGTCACGAGGAACATGCCGTAGGGCTTGTGGATCACCTCGCGGAGCTGCTCCAGGATCTGGCTCCGCAGGCCGATATTGGCCAGGCCCGCCTGCATCACGCCGCCCGAAGAATTGAGCAGCCGCAGCACCATCTTCTCGCCGTAGCTCGTCGGCGTGGAGGCGGCCCGCACGTCGTATTTCACCCGCTCGAGCACCGCGGCGAAGGTGCCGTCCTGCGGCCGGCGCCGCTCGGCGATGTCCATGTCGGAGACGACCTTGAGGGCCGAGATCACCCCCTTGCCGGCCGTCATCGGCATCGTCTCGACGTTGTGCAGCACGCCGTCGACGCGGTAGCGCACGTGATAGTCGTTGTCGTGCGGCTCGAAGTGGATGTCGGTGGCGCCGCGGCGCATGGCGGCGGTGAGCATCTTCTCGGCCGCCTGGACGTTTGCGGACGCCGTGTCCTTGTCTTCGCCCGGGGCGGCCATGGCGAAGGCGGGCCGGCCGTCCTTCTTGAGGAACATGAAGGCGGGCGGTTCCGGCTGGGCCTTCTTGCGGCCGATCGACTGCTGCAGCGCGGTGCCGACCGCCTTGAGCCGGGCCGAGAGCGTGGGCGGCTTGACGTTGGCCGCCTTGGCGGCCGCGGCCGCGGCCTTGCGGGCCTCGCTGCGCCGGCGGACTCCCGCCCGCAGGTTGTCGACGAACTTCTTCGTCAGGATGCGGGCGTCGGGGGGAACCCGCTTGTCGCGGGCCCTCGTGAAGAACACGAGCGTGGCGACGAGGCCGGCGAGCGACAGCGTGATGGAGACCGCCGGGCCGATCTGCATGGTGCCGACCAGCAGCCCGGCGAGCACCAGGCCGATCGCCAGCTTCCACCACTCCATGTGCGGGATCGCGAGTTGCTCGTCCTGGTTCCGCATCCACACGGCGGCGGCGAGCCCGCCTGCCCCGGTCAGGACGAACAACAGCCACAACGCGAGCCCGCCCAGCGGAAAGCCTGAGAACGAGGGGTAGGAGACCATCCCCGCCAGCGGCACGAGGGGCGGTGCTGCGGCGAGGCCCAGAAGGCTCTCGGTGAGTCCGGCCACCGCCATCGATTGTGCCGCCAGAGGGGGGTCTGAGGGAGGGGGGAGGCTGTCTTCGCGCCCGCCCGAAACGTTCTACATCGGCAAAAATTGACTGGCAACCTCGCTTCCTCCCCGGTGCGAAGCCCTGTTCTTCCGAATCTGCTGCCACCGCAGGCCCTCGGCGGCGGCCGCGCTCATCGTTCCCTAACCGATGTGTGGGACCATGATGGTTTCGAACGTGCCGACGCGTTGCAGGAACGCTCCCGATGACGACCGCCCCCGCCACGGCTCCCCGCCCCCTACATGGTTTCACGCTCGTGGAACTGCTCGTGGTGATCGCGATCATCGGCATTCTGATCGGCATGTTGCTGCCGGCCCTCGGCGTGGCCCGAGAGTCTGCCCGCCGCAGCACCTGCATGAACAACCTCTCGCAGATCGGCAAGGCCTTCATCACCCACGACGCCGACAAGACGCGGCTGCCCGGCTGGAGGAACACGATCGACCGCTACACGGCCGTGATGACCGGGTCGGCCGCGGTGCAGGCCTCCGGCAGCGCGAGCCTGCAGCAGGCGTGCGTCTCGTGGACGGTGCCGATCCTCCCCTTCATGGACCAGAAGGTGATCTTCGACTGGTACGAGACCTATTCGGGCACGTCGGGCGTCGACGACGTCTCCAAGAAGCGGATACCGTCGTATGTCTGCCCATCGGTGTCGTCGGACATGAACAGCGAGTCGCCCCTGTGCTACGCCGTCAACGCCGGGACGGGCGCCGAGGTGATCGACGCCGGCCTGCAGCCCCGGGGCGACGGGCTCTTCTTGGATGCGGCCGGGAACAAATCGACCGACGCGTGGTATGTGTCGGGCACCACGTCTCAGGAATACGCGGCGGCCAGGCTGAGCCTGGCACAGGTGTCGGCTGCGGATGGCGCGACGAGCACGCTGATGCTCGCCGAGCGGTGCGGGATCAGCACCCCCCGAGACGTGTCGTGGGCGGCGAATCCCTTCAGGGCGACGACCAACGCGAACGCCAAGAAGGAAACCCACACCTTCCTGCATCCGCTCGACTTGGCCGGCGGCGTGGCGCCTGACAAGGACTTCCGCACGATCAACCCGACCGAGACGACGCGGCCGTCGGTCAACCCGGTCCCTCCGGGCGGCGACCTGACCGACTGGAAGCTGCGGTATCCGAGTTCACAGCATCGCAACGGCGTCGTGGTGGTCTTCGCCGACGGGCACGGCCGGTTTCTGTCGGAAAAAATCGCCCCCTGGGTCTATTGCCAGATGCTCACCACGAATACCAAGGGCATCTCCCTCCGGGCCGAGAACTGGCAGAAGTACGAAAAGAGCGTCGCCGGCGGTGTGGTGCCCTACATCTTCGACGACGAGGATCTCGACAAGTAGGACAGGCTTCAGCCTGTCATTGTCATCTTTTGTGAGCTTCGAGACAGGCTGAAGCCTGTCCTACGGGATCGCGAGGCGGTGCGGCACCTGGCGCTCGCCGCTGGCAGCCACCGCCCCGCGGTCGCCCGCCTCGTGGTATTCCGCGTCTTGGTTCACGTCCCAGACGTCGTAGACCTGTTCGCCCGCGAGGATGTTCCTGGCCGTGAGCAGGGCCGTCATCATCGCGTGGTCTTGGTTGTTGTATTTGTGCATCCCGTTGCGGCCCACGAGGTGCAGCCCGGGATAGCCCTCCGCGAGCCCGCGGCGGATCGTGGCCACGTGTCGGGCGTAATCGTCGTCGTAGACGGGGTAGGCCTTCGGCTGGCGGACGACGTGGCCGTCGAGCACGTCGCCCTCCTTCGCGAGCCCGAGCTGCACGAGCTCGCGGCCGGCGAGCGCGACGAGGTCGGCGTCGGACATGCTCCAGAGGCCGTCCCCCTCGAAGCAGAAGTATTCGAGGCCGTAGCAGGCGAGGGCAGGATCGGGCACGAGCTCCGGCGACCAGCTGCGGAAGTTTTGCACCCGGCCCACCTTCACGCCCGGCTCGTGGATGTAGATCCAGTTGTCGTCGAACGAGAGCGACGGGCGGACGATCAGGGCCACCGTGAGAAAGTCGCGATACTTGAGTGCGGCCGCGGCGGCGAGCACGCCGGCCGGCGGGGCGGGGGACAGCCCGCGGACCAGTTCGCGGAGCGGAGCCGACGAGACCACGTGCTCGGCCTCGACGGCCTGCCGATCGCCGGATGGATCGAGGTACTCGACCCTCCAGCCCTGGTCGCCCGGTCGTTGCTCGAGGCCCGTGACCCGGCAGCCCATCCGCACCTCGCCGCCGTGCTCGCGGGTTTTCTTCGCGGCGGCCTCCCACATCATGCCGGGGCCCAGCCGCGGATACCGAAATGATCCGATCAGTGTCTTGATCTGCTTGGAGCGGTCTTTCTGCTCGCGCGGCGGAAAGAGCGCGTTCCAAATCGCCGTGGAGAGCGAAAGGCCCTTGATCCGCTGGGCAGCCCAGTCGGCCGAGATCTCCTTGCAGCTCATCCCCCACACCTTTTCGGTGTAGGTCTTGAAAAAGATGCCGAACAGCCGCCGGCCGAACTGGTTGCTCACCCAGTCTTCAAACGACTTCGGGCTCGCCACGGGAAACAAGCGGGCATGTGCATAACTCGCCACGCACCGCGCCGCCTCCACGACCCCGAGGTTCCTGAGCGCCTCGCCTGCCTTGAGCGGATAGGCGTAGAACTTGCCGCCGTAGAGGATCCGTGAACTCCGCGGCCGGACGAGCATGTCGTCGCCGAGCAGTTCCGTCCACAGATCCTCCACCTCCCGCGACTTCGAGAAAAAACGGTGGCCGCCGATGTCGAACCGGAAGCCCTTCCCGCCCGCCACTGGGGACTTGTACTCGACGGTCCGCGAGATCCCGCCGACGAGGTCTGGATCGGCCTCCAGCACCGTCACGACCGCGCCGGCGCGGGACAGAACGTACGCCGCGGTGAGGCCGGCGGGTCCGGCGCCGATGATCGCCACGGCCGGCCGCGACTGGGCACGGGCCGCCGGAGCGACGGGTGGGAGCGGGGGGGCGGCGGCGTGGTCCATTGATTCACAGCATATCGGCTGAGGGCCGGTGCCGGGGCACTCATCGAATTCAAACGGACCCGCCGTCGGCCCGCGGGGCGGGGCGCGCTCAGGTGGCCGGGGCGGGCTTCGCCGCGGGGAGCCGGATCGTGATCGCGGTGCCCTTGCCGGGGGCGCTTTCGACGCGGATCCGGCCCTTGTGCGCCTCCACGATCTCGCGGCAGGCCGTGAGGCCGAGGCCGCTGCCCCCCTTGCCGGTCTCGTCGG
>Ga0214923_10001774_pt1 | contig 30011 bp, 28 predicted proteins | sample LL1510_MetaG_FD_177993 | JGI IMG/M metagenome (GOLD analysis project Ga0214923, IMG submission 177993) | Freshwater microbial communities from Lake Lanier, Atlanta, Georgia, United States - LL-1510 | ecosystem: Environmental > Aquatic > Freshwater > Lake | place: USA: Georgia | collected...
TAATAAATAATAATAATCTTTTTTAAATTTATAAATATTTAATAAATTCTTTAAAATGTAAATAAAATCTTAATTAAATTCTTTAAAAATATAAATAAATAATATAATCTTAATCTTTTATTAAATTTATAAATATTTAATAAAATCTTAATAAATTCTTTAAAAATGTAAATAGATAAATAATAAAAACTTTTTAATTAAATTTATAAAAATAAAAAATATAATCTTTTAATTTTATTTTTTTCTTTTTCTTATTTTTTTATAATATAAAATATACATAATAATAGATACAAAAATAAATATTAATATTCTTATTAATATTTTATAAAAAAATTTATGATAATTATCTTTTTTATTAATTTCAAATTTTTCTTTTTCTTTATCATTCGAATATATTCGAATTTCATCCATATATTTTGGAGAACTACTACCACCACCCATTTATTCTTCTAATATAATTCTATCTTTTATTTCTAATAATTCTCTATTTGCCGTAATTTCACTTATCATTTTAGCAATACCAACATCTGTCTTATTTATATTTGGTAATTTATCAACATATTTAAATTTCGCTAATAATAATTTATAATCTTTTATAAATTTCTTATAATTTATCTTAATCTTCATTACTCCTTTAACATTTTTATAAATTTCCTTTAATTTAATTAATATTATCTTTTCTTTTGACATCTCTTTCGTATTTCCTTCATCTTTATAAATATTCTTTCCATTCTTATCTTTAATATTAATCTTATATGTTATACATTCTTTTACTTTACTTTCAATAATCTTCATCTCTCCATTATAATCAATTTCTTTAATTTCTTCCTCTTCTTCAATTATTTCAATCACTTCCTTTTTAATTCTTTCTTTTTTCATCTTAGGTTCTCTTAATTGATTAATAAATTCATCAAATAATATTTCCTGAACTTTCAATAATCTTAAATTTTCTAAACGATTTTTTCTTCTAACATCATCCTTATACATTTCCTTCTTTTTCAATTCTTCCTCAATATTTACCCAATATTCATCAATCTCATTATAATCATTCAATTCTGTTAAACATAATGAATATAATTGAAGAACTGGTTTCATAATTTGATTTGTAATATAATGAAGATAATCAGGTTTCAAATTATTTTGTGTAATAAATTCTAATGTTTCTATTTTATCTCCTTGAAGTTTCGCTTCATCATTTTTAATATATATATATTGAATACGATCATTTATTGCCGGTTTATTTCCGGGTTCTCTAACACCAATTCTATCTGCTAATACTTTATGAGCTATTTTTGTCGGATCTTTATAAAATCCTCTTAATGTTTTAGATAATATTAAATCATTAATATCCATATTTCCATTTACTAAATTTCTTAATTCTTCTCTTAAAAATTTAATAGATAATTCTAAATCTTGATTATTTAATATAATATCAATTATACCTCCATATACTTTCTTAACAATATTCGCATTATCTCTTCTTTTTAATACAATTCCCATTGATTTTTGTTTAAAATTTATATCATCCTTTTCATATAAATTGCCAACATATCTCTTTTTCGAAAATAATATAAATGGATACAAACATTTCTCATAATTTAATTTTTGCGGATATGGTAAATGTTTCTTAATCTTATCCTCTATTTCCATTCCAATTTTAATCGCTCCTTTTAATGCCGACTTTCCAATTATATATTTTCCATTCTCATCCTTAATTCTAAATTTACAGAAAATACTATCAGTATCTCCATAAATAACATCCGCATTATAATTTTTCTCTACAAAATCTTTTGCTAATAATATCATTTCTCTTCCAGTTGATGTAGTACATGCCGCAATTTCTTTTAAATATATAGGTGATGTTCTTGCTCCTATTTGACCATATAATGAATTTGCTGTAATTTTATAAGCATTTTGAAGAGCATCAAATACAGCACATTCAAATTTATTATAAGTATTCTTAATTTCTAATACTTCATTTTTATTAATTGTTGTTTTTTTATCAATATCACTAATAATTAATATATCATCTTTTTCTTCAATAATTCCAATAAATTCTCTCCCATCTTTTAATATAATTGTCGAATATTCAATCTTCTTTCTCGTATTTTTTCTTTCCGTTAATAACATTTCTAAAATATCAGGTATAATTCCCTTATTCCCATTCTTATATTTCGCAAAATAACAATCTTTAACCCCGTTTTTAACCTTTTTATCTCCCAATCCTTGATATAAATCATAACTAACCTTTATTATCTCATAATCATCATTCTCAATTAAATATTTTTCATCTGTTATATATGTATCATGTGATAAATTTCTACATATCATAGATGATGGATATAAAGAACCATAATCAAATACAACTATCGGATCTTCTAAATAAATTGCTTCTTTCGGTGGTAATACAATAGCACCTTCATAACCATCCATATCTAAATCTTCAATAAAATTTTTAATAACAGGAATTAAATAATTCATCTTCATACATTCATTGGCAACTAATGAAAAGATTTTAATTCCTTGACCTCTTCTAAATAAGAAATTAAGAGGAACTAAACAAACATTACCCATACCAATATTATTTTCAAGAATTTTTAATTTATGTAATAAACGATTTACAAGAATACAATCTTGAATACAATATTTCGCAATTATACTTCTATCTTTCGCATCACCAAGGAATTTTTCGAAAATTTCTTTCGGTTTTAAATCATCCTTTTTATCTCCAATATAAATTGATGCTACATTATCTAATTTATAACTATCTAATTTAAAATCTTTTTGAATAACTTTTAATAAATCTATCATTACATATCCATCAACATCTAATAAATTAAATATATTATCTCCTAATGCTGATGATGATAATTTTTGTTCTTTTAATACAGATTTTCTTTTACATATTTTACCTAAACCAATTTGAAATTTTTCATTAATACCTAATTCAATACTTCTATTCCAAATATATTCAATATCAAAACCCCAAATATTATATCCAATTACTATATCAGGATTTAAATCCATCATTAAATTTTTCCATTTCTTTAATAATTCTATTTCATCTTTACAACAACTAATATCAAGTCCTTCAATATCTTCACAATCATTTAAACTAATAATTTTTTTATATATTATATTTTCACTTCCAAATTTATGTACTGAAACACCAATTTGAATAATTTTATCTCCTTCCAATTTCGGTAAAATTTTACATAAATGATTATTTAAAGCATCTTCAATTTCATTATATTCCTTTGTAGTTATCTTCTTATTATTATCTATAATTTCATTATCTTCTTCATCATCTTCTTCTTCACCATTTATTTCAACTTTCTTCATTTTATTTAAATAGAAACGAATTTGACTTTCATTATCTTTTAATATCTTTTCAATTTCATCTAAATCTTCTTTATGTAATTTTCTAATTGTAAATAAACGATGAATTTTTAAATCACCAATATTTACATCATTTAAATAAGCATTTTTAATATTTATTATTAAATTTTTATCATCAAGATTTTTCTTAGATAATAAACATAAATCTTGTGCTAATTTCTTATAATTTTTAATAGCAACTGGAAAATCACCATGAGAACTCGTACATTCAATATCAAAAGATGCGATAAGTAATGGAGCGATTTTATTAATATTTAATGGATTAATATCATTCCAATCAGCAGATATATTTCTATTACAAATAGTATCTGGAATATTATCATTAATATCATATTTTTTAACTGAAATCCAACTACAAGGTTTAATATTTTTCATGTGAATAAATCTTAAAAATGGATCAATATTGCTCTCATATAATTTAAAACCTTCATTTTTAGGAATAGAAGATAAGAAATAATATTTAAGACGGTCAAATAGTCCAAGTGATTTTACGGAAATTTTAATAAATCTTTTTTCTTCATTATTCGAAAATCCCCAAAAATCTTTTTTATTTACAATTTCAATTTTATCTAAATGTTTTAATAATGGATATGGAATAATATTCGTTTCTTTATTCGCCTTCGTAATATATTTTTCATTCGATAATTTAATTTTAATTTTTGAAATAATCTGATTATTATCTAATTCATTCCAATTTTCAGGAAATTTTACATAGAAAAATGGTTTAAAATTAACTACTTTTAAACAATATGTAATATTTTCATCATCGGTTCCATAAATATAAATAGAATAAAAATCATAATCATCAAATTCCTTTCTATTCTTATCACTTTCAGGAATAAAGAAATCTGTAATTTGAAATTTTAATATTTGTTTATTATTTTTAAGTTCATCTATTTCTTTTCTCGGAAATATATTCATATATTAAATTTATTAAATTTATATTTATATGAATTAATCATTTTTTATTTTGATTTTATAGAATGGAAATAAGTATTCAAGGTTTTACAATTATTATTTTATTAATCATATTTATATTTATATTATATCAATATCATTATTATAGTAAAATAGAAAATATAACTTCAACTGTCGATAATAGAAATTATGAAGTCCAAATAAAAGAAGACGCACAAGAAGCAGCAAATTTAATAGCTCAAATTAGAGAAAAATTAATTATTATTACAGATCATCTCATTAAAACTTATCCTAATGAAGATAGAACTATTAGATTAAAAAATAATTTTAAACCAAATAATATTAAAGAAGGTATTGATAATCCTAATTATACCAGTTATTCCGTTAATAAAGGCGAACAAATTGTTCTCTGTTTAAGAAGTCATAATAAATTAATGGATTTAAATACAATGATGTTTGTAGTTCTTCATGAATTATCTCATATATGTACTTTAAGCATAGGTCATACAACAGAATTTTGGGATAATTTTAAATGGATATTAGAAGAAGCAATAAATATTGGTATATATAAAAAACAAGATTTTAAATTAAATAATGTCGATTATTGTGGAATGAAAATTACTGATAGTCCTCTTGATTAAAATTGATTTAAGAAATATTATTATTAATTTAAATAAATGATTATCGATAATTGCGAAAAAGCATTTTCACTTGGTTTTTTATCCTATATAAAGGATATTCATACAAAATATTCTCAAAATTGTTATGAATTAATCAATATCGACGAAGAATTAGATAAATATATTCTTAAATATTTATCAGAATATGTAGATATTATTAATGAATTTGGTATGACTTCTATGAGTTTAAATAATCTTTCTCTTTTAGATGATTTTAAAGAAACAATTAAAGGTTTTAAAGATTTCAATGATGATTGTAAAAAAGCATTTATTAGAGGTATTTATGAATATAATAATTTACGTGAAAATACTGATGATATTTATATGAAAAAGAATGATATGATAAAAGATAATTATCAAGATTTTATGGAATATATCAATATTCCTTATATTGTAGATGATGAAAATCGAATTCTAATTAAATATGGTTGTAGTTCAATCGATTTCTTAGGATTTCTTTATAATAATATTGATAGTAATATTGGATTTGTATATAATAATTATAATTTTAATTTACCTAAAATTAATGTTGTTAAAACAGATGAAAATGCCATTATTCCATCAAAAAAGAATTGGAGTGATGTAGGTTATGATTTATCTATTATTAAAAAAATTGAAGAATATAATTCTAAAACTACATTATATGATACAGGTATTAAAGTTCAAATAGATTTTGGTTATTATATCGAAATTGTTCCAAGAAGTTCATTATCAAAATCCGGTTATATTCTTGCTAATAGTATTGGAATTATTGATAATTCTTATAGAGGTAATTTAATGATTGCTCTAACGAAAATTTGTGATGATGCGAAAGAAATTGAATTTCCTTTTAGATGTTGTCAATTGATTTTAAGAAAACATATTAATAGTAGTCTAGAAGAAGTAGGATTTCTAGAAAAAACAAAAAGAAATGAAGGAGGTTTTGGTTCTACTTAATTATTTGTTTAAATAAATCTTCCATATTATTTTCTTTTTCTAGATTTTTTAAAATCTCATTATTAAAATCTAAATATTTTATAATTTCTTTTTGTTTTTCTATTTTTGGAATTAGAATTTTAATTAATTTTAAATTTGTATTTGATATTACTTTCTGAGCTGTACCATAATATAAATTTTTTAATAATTGTTTATTATATAATAAAAAATAATATAAATACTTATTTATTATATTTTCATTTATCGATTTTATCGAAAATCCATTATCTGTTAAATAATATGGTTCTTCAATATAATTTATATTAATCTCTCCAACCCTTGATAAAATAATTTCTTCTCCATCTCTATTATATTTATTATGTTTCCCTATTATATTTCCTCCACCTATTACATCATATATACCATCTATTATTTCATTTTTATTTAAAGGATGTCCTTTATTAATTATCGAAATTTCTCCAAGTGTTTTTATTTCATAATTATTTAAATTGATTTTTAAATATAAATTATTATTTTTATTTATTTTTTCAATCTTTTTTTTATTATTTTCAATTATATCATTTAAATTATCAAAAAAAATTATAATATCTTCTCTCTTTTCTATTGATGGAATTGGAATTTTTAAATTTAATAAATCTTCATATGTAATAGATTTTTGATTAATACCCCTATAATATTTCTCAATTTTATTTAAATTATTTCTTAAATAATAATATATATATTTTGTTAATTCTAATGTTTTCATTTTAAAATGTATTGTCGTCTCTCCAACATTATATTTACCTATTGCTAAATAAATCATACATTTACCATTTCTATTTGTCTTATTTATAATTATACCATATCCATCATATGAATAATTATCTAAATATAAATTTCCCAATATAGAACAATAATATAAAGGATATAATCCATTTTTACATCCTAAACTACTTTTAATTTTATCACCTTTAATAATTTCACAAATTTCTCCAAGTTTTTTTATTTCAATATCTTCATTATATTTTTCTTCATCTATAATATTTTTATTAAAATATAGATTTTTATTTAATTTTTCAAATCCTAAATTATTTACTCCATTTATATTAATTTCTATATATTCTATTTCTTGATTATAATTATCATAATCCCCTTTTTGAATTATTAAAGCTTTTGTTTTAATATTTGTATTTATAAAAGCACCAGAATTAATTGTAATAATTTTTAAAATTTTACAATTATCAAGAATAAATTTACGAATATTAATTGTTTTTTTTCCAATCATTAATTCACCATCTGGAAGAATTATACAAGATATACCACCATCTTTTAATAAATATATAATATTTTGTATAAATAATATAATACCTGAATTTGCTTTAATATTATAAATATCTTTAAAATTTAAAATAGATGTTGGATAATTATTTTTCTTATAATAATTAAAATCTTTTTCTAATTCTTTATAATCTGTCTTTGTTCCAAATGGTGGATTTGTAAAAATAATATCAAATTTTTTATCTTCAAATAAATATGGATTTTCTATAAGACTATTACATTTTAAAATATTCTTATTATAATTATTTGTAAAAATCATTAATGATACTATTCCTAATTTCATCGTATCATATTCAATTTCACAACCATATATATTTTCATTATTAATAATAGATTTACAATAATGATATGTATAACATAATAAACCACCAGTTCCCAAACATGGATCATATATAGATATATTATTAAAATTTTCAATTAATTTTTTAAAACCACATTCAATTAGAATTGTTTTAATAATTTCATGAGGTGTGAAAAATTGTCCTAATTCTTTTGAATTTTTATTTCCTTGATAATTTAAAAAAAATTCTTGAATATCTCCATCTTTAAATTCATTAATATTAAATTCTGAAATTATATTAATTAAATTATATAAAGTTAAATTATTTTTACAATTAAAAATATAATCATCTTTTGAATAAATATTAGGAAAAATTATAGATAAACATTCTTGAACAAATAATTTCCACATTTCATTTTCATTATTATTTCTATTTTCAGGAATAAGTATTAAAGAAATATTTTTAAGATAATCCAAATAATAATTATGATTTTCTAAATTTATTATTTTATAATTTTCAATTAAATTAATTATATATTTATTACCATTTATATTAAAATAATTAATTATAAATATAGTAAATATTTTCATAATATCATTTTGAGCTTTACTACCAATAATTCCTTTTGTATATAAAAAATTATGACAATTATTAATAATATTTTCATATGAATTTTTTTTTAAAAATATCATCTTATTTAAGTTTATAATAATGAAAATTATAATTATTTTTATATGTTTAATATGTATATATTATTATTTAACTAATATTAATAATATTAAAAAAATAAAATTATATAATCCATATAATGGATATGGAAATTTATTAAAAGATTATAAAAATGTAAAATATACATCAGGAGGTATTCCAAAAATTTTAATAGAAACATCTTGGCATAATCGTAATGAATTTCCAGAAATTATTTGTAATACATTAAATAATAATAAAAATATAAATACAGATTATAAATTATATTATTTTGATAAAAATGAAGTTGAAGAATTTATGAAATCTTATTCATTAAGAGCATATAATGCTTATAAAAAGTTAATTCCAAAAGCATATAGAGCAGATTTATTTAGATATTGTTTATTAGAAAAATATGGTGGATGTTATTCAGATATAGGACATATATTTTATAAATCATTAGATTATATATGTGAAAATAATAAATTAGTTTTAGTTGAAGATTTAAATGAATATAATATACATAATGCTTTAATATGTACTATTCCACATAATCCTTTAATAAAAAAAATTATAAAACAATGTATTAAAAATATTGAAAATAATTTTTATGGTAATTCTTGTTTATCTATTACGGGTCCCGAATTAGTAGGCACTATTTTTAATAAATTTTTTAAAAATTATAAAAATACAAAAATATTAAAATTAATTAAATATAATAATGAACTTTTTATTATAAATAAAAATAATGAAAAAATTATAAAAACTAAATTTGAAAATTATTATAATGTGATGTATAAAAATAGTAATGATTATTATGTTAATTTATGGTTAAATAATAATGTATATAATTTTTAATCAAGTTCATCTACTGATGGTTCCGCTTTTTCTTCTGTCGGTTCTTCTGGTGGAGGAGCACCCGGTGAAAATCCCTGTGGAAACATATTACCTCCTTGAAGTTTCATTAAAAGAGGTTGAACTTTATCAGTAATTTCCTTTTGTTTATTTTTATAAACTTCCGCCTCTTCTTTTGGATTTTCTTCAAACCATTTAAGACCTTCCTCAATTACTGGGTCAATTTCTCCTTTAACTTCATCAAAAATAGGTGGTGCTCCTTCTGCCTTCGTTGAAATACTATTTTTAACTCCATATAAATAATTTTCTAAATCATTTTTACTTTCAATAACCAGTTTCTGTTTTTCATCTTCTTCCTTAAACTTCTCCGCAGTTTTTACCATTTCTTCAATTTGTTCCTTAGAAAGTCGTCCCTTATCATTTGTAATCTTAATATTATTTGTCTTACCTGTACTCTCTTCTTTTGCCGTTACTTCAAGAATACCATTAACATCAAGAGATAAATCAATTGTAATCTTTGGTTGTCCTCGTGGCATTGGTGGAATTCCACTTAAATGAAATGAACCTAGAAGATTATTATCCTTAACCAATGCTCTTTCACCTTCATAAATTTTAATATCGACCCCAGGTTGATTATCAGCATATGTTGAAAATGTTTGAGATTTCTTTGTTGGAATAGTCGTATTTCTTTCAACAATCTTTGTCATAACACCTCCACTTGTCTCAATTCCTAATGAAAGTGGTGTAACATCAAGAAGAAGAAGTCCAGCAGTTTTATCACTATCGCCTTGACCTGTTAGAATAGCACATTGAATGGCAGCACCAATAGCAACTGCTTCATCTGGATTTAGACTTTTATTAAGTGGTTTATCATTAAAATAAGAACTTAACATTTCTTGAATTTTAGGAATTCGTGTAGTACCACCAACAAGAACAATCTCATCAATTTCTCCTTTACTCTTCTTGGCATCACTTAGAACCTTTCCAATAGGTTCCATTGATTTTTGAAAGAAACTATCAGCAAGTTGTTCGAATTTAGCACGACTTAGATTAATTGAATAATCAATTCCATCAATTAAACTTTCAACTTCAATTGTTGTTGTAGTAGATGATGATAAATTCTTCTTTGCTCTTTCCGCAGCAATATTAAGTCTCTTTAATGCCTTTGGATTTTCCTTAATATCCTTCTTATGTTTTTTCTTAATATCATCACATAGATAATCAACAATAAGATTATCAATATCAGAACCTCCCAAATGAGTATCGCCAGCAGTTGCCTTTACTTCAAAAATACCACCATCAAGAGTAAGAACTGATAGATCATGAGTACCGCCACCTTCATCATAAATTAGAATAGTACTCTCACTTTCAGATTTTTTATCAAGTCCATAAGCAATTGCCGCCGCAGTTGGTTCATTAATAATTCTTAGACATTCCATTCCACTAATAATACAAGCATCCTTTGTTGCTTGTCTTTGACTATCATTGAAATATGCGGGAACAGTTACTACTGCCTTTTTAACCGGATGACCTAGATATGCCTCAGCGGTTTCTTTTAGACGAGAAAGAACCATTGCTGAAATTTCTTCTGGATAAAATTTCTTCTCTTCTCCTTTAAAATCAACCTTAACAATCGGTTTATTATTACTATCAGCATTTACATCGAAAGACCAGAGTTTCTTATCTGCTTGAACGATTGGATCATCATATTTACGTCCAATAAGTCTTTTAATATCATAAAGAGTATTCTTAGGATACATTGTGGAAACATTCTTAGAAGCATCACCAACTAATTTTTCTTCATTAGTGAAGGTAACATATGAAGGAATAATACGAGAACCGGTTTGATGATCGGGGATTACTTCAACTCTATCGCCAATCCATACAGCAACGCAACTTGTAGTAGTTCCTAAATCAATTCCAATTCCAACATTATCTTCCTTTGACATAATTCTTCTTTGTTTAAATAATAAAATTTAAGAAATCTTTAAATATATTTTGATAATATTAATAGATACTATGGCGGATTTTTTTAAAAACTTAAATGATAATGATTTCTTTTCTAATAAATTAACTCATTTATATTTTCAAGGAATTGTTGATGATAAATCTGTTGATAAATTATTTAATGATGTAATAAAAGCAAATAAAACTATTGAAGAAAATGGAATTATTATAAAACCAAAACCTATATTAATTCATATAAATTCATCAGGAGGTTCAGTATATGATGGAATGCGTTTTTTATCTATATTTAAAATAAGTTCTGTCCCAATCGCAACAATTATCGATAATTATTCATTTTCGGCAGCAACATTTCTCTCTATTCATAGTTCTTATAGATTAATGACAAAAAATAGTTTTTGTCTTATTCATAATTATTCTATAACTTTAACTGAAAAATTAAATAGAGAACAGTTATTTTCAAATATTAAAAAATTTGAAACATATTTTAATAATATCATTTCTATGTATTTAGATAAAACAAAATTAAATAAAGAAGAACTTAATGAATTATTACAACACGATTTATATCTTAATTATAAATATTGTCTCGAAAAAGGAATTGTAGATAGAATTATTGATTATAATCATGAATTACCAAATACTAATTATGATATTTATGATATTATTAAAGATGATAAAACAATAAATTTACATCTTTTACCTTGTTCTAATGATAATAGTAATCTTGATACTATTATAATTAAAAATAATGAAAATCCTTCTAATGTTTATTTAATCTATCCAATTTATAATAATTGCGATATTAATACATCTTCGAAAAGTTATATTAATACAAATGAAATAAATATAAAATCATCATTTGATGAAATGAACGATTATGATATTTTTCATACATTTAATTTAACAAATAAAATTAAAGCAATTAATGGAACAAAAATAGCAATAATTGATGTTCCTATTAGTATTGATAATATTCTTCCATTATTATATACAAATAAAATATATATGTATAATCATTCATTTATTATATGTAATTTATTATATTTTAAAAATCCAATTAAAAATATTTTAATGTCAGATACAATTAAAAATTATAAAACATTATTTAATCAAATTAAAACTATTCTTAAAAAAAAAACAAAAATGAGTATTAATGAAATTAGTGATATTAATAAAAAATATATTATAATAAATCCAAATGATGCTATTAAATTAGGTTTATGTCACGAAATAATTTATTCATAATTATCATCAATATCACTTAATTCATCGATATCACTTAATTCATCGATATCATTATTAATAATTTTTTTATATTTATCATATAAATTAATTCCAATATTTAAAATATCTATTTTATATTTTTCTTCTATTTCTTGATTGATAGATAATAATAATAAATAATTATAATAATTATCTCCTTTTTTTTTATAATAAATAAGATATTTTCTATTTTGTTTAGGAAAAATAATATTTATAATTAGTAAAAAATTAATTGTAATATTATTTTGAAATGTTAAAAAATTATAATATAAATTAATATATTTTTTATATTTATCATATAATTCAATTTTAATATTATAATTATATTTATTATCTATATCATCTTTAATTGATAATGATAAATAATTATAATAATTATCCCCCTTTTTTTTATAATAAATTAGATTTTTTTTAATTCGTTTTGGAAAAAAAATATTTACAATTAATAAAAAATTAATTATAATATTATTTTGAAATGCTAAAAAATTATAATATATATTAATAAATTTCATTTCTTATTATAATAAAAAATGATTATATTTTATATATAATTCATTTATATAAAAATGGACGATATTCGACTTTTCATTAAAAAAAATTCCAAAGAAGAATATAAATTATCTATTAAATATGATGAATATGACACTATTTATAAATATAAATATCCTTCATATCTTCTTACTTTTAAAGAAAATATGAATGATAATATTTCATTAATTATAAATAATAAAACTTATGATAATTTAACAGATATTCATTTATTCTTATTTAATTTATTTGATTATAAAAATTTTGAATATATTGATTTATATCTTAAACAACAAATCGAAAAAACACCAATTATTATTGAAGATTTTTATAATGATAATTATGACGATTTTAATAATGAATTCATCGCAATTAGAAATTTAATTATTAATAAAAAAACTTTTAAATTAAAATTTATTCTTAAAAATAATGAATTCTATCTATATTATAATTTAGATATTATCAGAGGTTTCGATAATATTCTCGAAAAAATAAAAGAAATTATTCAATTAATAATGTATTCAAATCAATCTTCTTAATCTCACTCTTATTTTCTTTAAAAACTTTTGTTATATAATTATAAGCATCTTCAATCTGTTTAAATGTAACTCCACCTGTAATTAAAACACTTCCACTTTCAAATATAGCAATCGTAATTTTTTTACAATTTTTTTCACCATTTCCACTACCCTTTCCAAAACAATTATCACAACATTTACAAATACCATCTTGATATTCTTTATTCATATTCCAGAAAAATTCTAATTTAACTCCGTGATATTTGCCGGGTTCAAAACTACATTTATTATTATAAATATCACTAATTAAAATTTTATGAAGAACTTTTCTTCTTATCACAAATTTATTAATCATTTCCTTATCTGTAAATGTTTTAAAATCAGTATTTATCATTCTAATATGAAAATTATTAAATCCTATTTTCTTTTCAAATTCATCAGTAGTAGTAATTTCTTTATTATCCTCATAAATTTTTTTAATTTCATCAATAACATCTTCAACAATTTTATTTACATCATCTTTATCCTTTACTCCCGTAATTTGAATATTTCCATTTTTAAATATTTTCAAATTTGGAAAATTATTTGCTTTATATAAAAAGGTTACTTGATTATCAAATGATGTTTTTTTAATTTCAGTTGGTTTCACCTTTCTCTGTTTTTTTGGATATACACCCCTTTTATTTTCTCCTTCCGGATATTTAGGATAATAAATCCAAATAAATTTACTTTTTTCACTAATATCAAATTTCTCATATAATAATCGTAAATTTATCGTAACACCTAAATCTACATTACAAGTAATAGTACTAACCTTATAATTAGTGAAATAAATTTCATCCATAATCCCAATAATGAAATTTAATCATCTCTTTAAATCATTTTTTTATTTTCTGATAATTTGGATAAATATGAAGTATTTATAATTTCAGAACTTGTATTTATAGAAATCATAGGAGGAATATTTAAAACATAAGTTTTTGTCTCGTCTATATGTGATTTTCTAAATTCATCTATACTTAAATTTCCTCCAAACATTTCTAATAAATATCTTGATGGTGCCGGTCGAATTACATTCTTTAATCCATATCTTCTCCCTAACATCTGAATCCAACTATTAACTTCCCATACCTTATCACTACCACTATTTATAGAGAAATTATAAGCATTAGCACAATTTAAAGAACAAAATGAACCTAATATATAATATGTATCATTAATAGTATCATAATTATATGGCATTCCATATATTAAATTATCTATTGAATGACAACACCAAAAACAACAAGATTTATTTTTAATATTTTGATTATGAATATTATTATTATGATAATATTCATTTTCACATGAAATATTTTCAGCATCATTTGTAAAATAACATGTATTTTCATATGGTGTAGGTTCAATTATTTTATTATTATTTTTTTCATTATTTATAATTAAATTAATTTTAATTTGACTTATTGGCAATTGTAAAATAATATCATCATTATCATTTTCATTATCTTTAATCATACTGTCAATAATATTATTTTTAATTGGTTTTTTAATTACTACATCAGTAGCAACTTTTTTACGAGGCATATTATATATATTTAAAGATAGTTCTTTAAATAATTTAAACCATTTGTAATGTTATTAATAATTTTTTTATTATCATCCTCAAAATTCTCTTTTCTTTTTATATTATTATTAGAACATACATTCATATTTCTAATATCATTTCTTAAATTATTTATAATATTACTAAAATATATTATAACAATTATTAATATCACTAAAACTATAAATAATGTTAAATCCATTATTTATAAGAAAATAAAATAAATTATATATATTTTATACCTACTTTTCCAGAATTATATTCAAGTATATTTAAACTTTTTATATAATATCTCAATTCATAATTATATGAATATTCATCTTTTCCTAATTTTCTCATCTTCTCATTTATATATTCATTATCCTCCTTATTCACATAAACTATTAAACTCGTCGATATACATGAACCATTAAAACTACCCGTCGGAATCCATTTTTCAGGTTGTATCGCAAATGAATATGTATATATCCCCTGTTTTGGTATCGATGAATGATGTTGATATGGTTGAATTAAATTAAAAAAATTAGCATCCTTTTGTTCTATTCTATTCGTTTTATTAAAATTAATTATTGCCGATGTTAATATCGGTTTTAAACTATTTTCTATTATATCATTCGTATAATTTGTATTATTATTAAAATTTCTATAGTCATCCCTTTTTAAAGTCCATATAATCTCTTTATTATGATTATTAGCACCATTTAATTCTATCGTTGTTGCTAATTCTTTTCCTGCTCTTACCGCATAATAATTAGATATAAATACTTGTTCTATTAAAATCGTTGTAATCGGATCAATCATCATTAATGCTCTTTCATCATTATCTAAAAATATGTAATTTGCTTCTATATAAGCATTTAAAAAATTTGTTTTAATAAATTTCAATATATCTATATTATCATTTGGAAATATATTATTATAAAATCTTGGACTTACATACATATCATAACCATCTATATATATTTGATATAGATTTTCAACATCTTCTAATTCTATATTTAAATAAATTTCGCTTGCTTGTAATTTTAATAATAATAATGCTAATGATGTATGTTTTGTAAAATTAAATGATAATGGAATTATTAATTCTCTTTCAACTATTGAAGGAATATCTCTATCTTTATCACCTATTGGATATGATATATCTGTAAAATAATTATTATTAATTTTTAATATTGGTACTGGTAATGATGGGTCATATATACTTTTTATATTTCCTGTAATATTATTATAATTATCTTTTTTATCTAATGATAATTCATTATTAATTAATAAATATTCACCTGTTAATGTATCTATAACAGTCGCATCTGCTGTTAAATATGCTCTTTTTATTAATAATGTTCCTATATTCTTAATCCACCGAAATCTATATTTATTACTCGAATAAATTGCTGGAAGTTTAAATACAAAATATAAATTAGATAATAAATCGGCATACCTACTAATTTTACATTTATATATTGTATCTTTCCTATCTAATAATGGCGTTATTTCAAAATCTAATCTTATACTTTCAAAAGCAAAATTCGTGTGTTTTTTATACGCAAATTTATAAAAACTAATTTCAGGATTAACATTAATAAAACTATCAATTTGACCTTTACAAACTAATTGAGTTAATCCACCAACCATATTATTTAATATGTATTATTATTATTTATATAGGTTCTATTGGCATTACTCCATCCGTATTTGCCATTAGATTATATGAAATTTTATCACCTTGAACTATTTTACTAAGTCCCATTGTTCTAATAACAATATCTGATATATTTTTATCAAATCCATTATTATATAATGTAAGAATTTCATTATCAGTTAAAGCATAATTAAAATAAGACATATTTGCCATTTTAATTGGACTATCTAGTTTAATTCCATTTTTTTCTGTTTTATCATCAATTGTAGTTAATAAATTTATAGTCTTATCAGCAGTATTATCTTCTTTGAACTCATTTGTTGATATATTAATATTATCTTTAATAGTTTTTTTTGGATTTATAAATAAATTTCCAATATTATTTTTCATTACAGTTGAAATTCCAACTTCATTATTATTATCGATAATATCATTATTATATGTTGAACGATCTGATATTAATGTTGAATTAAAATATATTTTACAATTAGTTCTATTTGAAAATAATTTTTCTTCATTTGATGGACTTTCTTGAAGAACTATTGTAATCATATTCCATGTATTAGTGTACATATCTGTATTTATATTTTTAACACCTAATTTATTAACATTAGTTCCATACATTTTATCTTTAACTTCTTTACAAATTAAATTGACTGCTGATGAATTAAAACTATCAGGATTATTTATATTATTATATTCTACAACTAATTCCTTTCCATTATTATTAAGTTTTACTAATGGATTTTTAACTAATATATATGGATATGGTTTAGAATCACCTTTTTCTGAATCACAACTTAATTTATTTTGTTTATATGGAACAAATTGTTTAACGCCTTTATAAAATAAAACAATAAACGAATCTTTATTTATATTACTATTAGAATTATATTTATCAATAATTTTTCCTGTACTTTCTGTTATATCGAAATATAACCAGAAATTATATGAATATTCAGCACCTCCATTTTGATTTACAGAAGGATTTATATTTAGATAATATGGATCATTTTTATTAATAGTTTCTATTTTAACTTCATTCTGTGTAAATGGATAAATACCAGTAAATATTTTAGTTTCTTTTTTATTAGTATTGTTTATACGAATAGAACTTAAATATTCACGATCAAATATAGAATAAGCAATAAATGCCATAATTATAATTGTTAAAATTCCTAATATTATTTGAAATATAAGATTTAGCATATTTCTATCTATTTATTTATATATATTATAATTTATAAATAGGATTTCTAATTCCATACATACCTAATCCTAATCGTGCGAAAATATTTCCAATTGGTCCCCAATAATAATCATTATAAACATCACGCTGATTTAATTCATAATTAAATGTAGTTATTTTTGAAACTAGTCCAGAAAATCCGGGGCCTTCGGTAGAATTTAATTCACCACCTACATTAATTATACCACTAAGATTAATATTAATATCTAATAAATTTTTACGTGATGCATCATTATCTCCTAAATATTTATCTTTTTCATTATGTGAAGTTGTACTTACTAAATCACCATCTACATAAGCATATAAATAATTTTTATATGAATTAGCATTACAAACAACGGCAACATGAACCCATCTTTGAAGAGGTATATAAGGAATTACTATACCTCTTTTCATTAATTTTTTAAGATTTTCTGTACTTAAAGCACTATAACTAATAACTTCAGTATCTTTTTTAGTTTTAGCAAAATGAATATACATTTTATTATCTGTCTTATCTAATAATACACATGGAGAGGCAGTTTGATAATTATTATCATCTTTTGTAGGTTGTATATTAAAAACATTTTTATAACTACCATTAAATCTATTCATATCATGAATATAAATCCAGAAAGTATAACTTCTTCTTTCACCATTTCCGGTTTTTTTGATATCAAAATCAAATCTTCTTCTCTCAGTACAAATAATAGGAATACGAGTTTCATCTACGATTTGACGAATATTTAAAAATAATTTAGTTGTAATAAAATAATAAAGGAAATATGCTATTAATAAACAAATAATTATAACTAATAATAAACCAACATATATATAATAACTAGTTGATTTATCTTCAGTAAAACTTGAATAGGATTTTGATACATTTTCACTGGCATCACTAAACATGTCTTTAAGTTTATCAAGGGGACTTGAACTCATTTCTTTTTATCTATTATTAATAAATAAATTTTCTATTTATAATTGTTGAATGATATTTTCCGATTATTTGGAAAGGAAAAGATGATTTAAAAGCATTTTTATTATTTTTTTTTTGTAAAGATAAATAACTTAACATTTTTGTAAAATTTTGTTTATCATATTTTTCTTTTTTACTAGGAAAATCATATAATTTTCTTATAATAGAAATAAATAAATCTAAACTAATTTCATTAGATTTATTCATAAATAAATCAAAATAACAAAAATCAATAATAAATTTTTTATAATAATCTTCTTTATCTTTTTTTTTCCCTTTACGATTATTTAATTCACTAATTAAATTTTCATGAAAATTTAAAGGAATTATCCATTGTTCTTTTAATAATAATCTCTTAATATTATTTCTATTAAAATTATTCAAATATATATTATTAAAATCGATAAAATCATCATTATGATTAAATCTTAAATTATTAATCATTTTAATTGCTTCATTAATATTATAATTAGTATTATTAATAATTTTTAAAGCATCACCAAATTCTATATCTTTTTTATAATTTTTAAGAATATTAAAAATTTCATATTCATCTAATTTATTTATTTCAATAATTTTACATTTTTTTTTGATTTCACCAATTTTTTTAATTATATCATTATTAACTATTACTATAATAGGTATATTTTTAAGTTTTTGATTATTAAGAATAAAATTATATAATGCTAAATTGATTGTATTATCAATTGAATTAAGAATATCAAAATCATCAATTACAATTATTTTTTTTAAATTATTATTTGTTAAAATTTGTATTAACGATGAAATAAAGGATTTAGTTAATAAATCTGTAAATTGTGTAGATGAAGAACAATTATTACTATCAATAGAAATTAAAAATAAATCTAAATCTTTAATGATTTTATTAATTAAATAAGTTTTACCAGAACCAGAAACTCCCGAAATAAAAAGACAAGAATTAAAAGATAATTTAGTATAGGAATAACAATCTATAATCCATTTTCTAATTTCTTCCATAATTTATTTATTTATTAAAAATTGTTTTTATAATCAGATAAAAATAATAAGATAATACGGCAATAATAGGATAAATTATATCAAGTGTTATCATTGCTTTTGGATTATATGTAAGCATATTACCATTATTATCAAATAAAAGAGGGGGTTTAAAAGTAAAAATAAGAACAATAATAAAAATATAAATTAATATTGGGATGATAGGAAACATAGTATTATTCTATAAATTAAATATAGAATAAATGATTTTAAAATTAATAATAATTATAATTTTAATTATTGGTCTTTTTTATTTTCTCTATGTATCTCTTGAAAAATTTTCTAATAAAAATTTCACAAATACGAATAATATTCCTATTGAATATAATCAAATATATTCATCAATTCCATATAATATTAAAATTAAAAATGAAAATTCTCTATATTATGATTATGGATATGATGAACTTAATGAAAAATTCATTAAAATATTTAATATTAATCATAAAAATTTAATAAAAATGATAGAAGGGATAGAATGGACTGATTGGAAAAATATAAATGATGAATATATTATATCTAAATATTTATTACGTATTATGAAAGAATTTGGAAAAAAAATAAATAATGAAATATTAAAAATTAAAAATAATCCCGATTATAATATTATAAAATATAATGTTAATCGTATCAAATATTCTTTTAAAGATGATAAAACTATTTTATTAGATATCGATATAATTATTTATAGACCAAATAGACCTCTGGCATATCATCTAAAAGTTTTAGCTATATCTAATAATAATTATGTTAATTTTTTAATGGTAAAAGTCATTGGTGTAATTAAAGAATGTGATTTATCAAATAAATTACAATCATCAAATGAAATTAATCAATATACAGAATTTATCCCAGATAGAAAAATTATATATGATATGAATTCATTTATATTTGATACCGATGATAAATTAGTTAATTCAGAAATTGAATATCAATTATATCAGAAATTACTTAAAGAATTAACATAATTAATAAAATAAAAAAAATGTCTTATTATGAATATGTATTTAGTGGTAATCTAACGACAGAATACGAAGAACGTTCAAAACAACTATTAAATGAAGTTAATACTAGTTATGTTCCATATGTAATTCATAAATATATTGATGAGGAGATTGAAGGAAAAAAACACCGAACAATTATTATTCATTCTCATTTAAATCTTAATGAAATTCTACTTACAAAATTTGTAAATTGTGGATTAGAAATGCGAGTATATTATAAACAACAGATTATTTAGAAAATTTACCCCATTCATTTTTAATATCAGTAATTATTTTTATAATTTCTCTACAATTTTGCGAAAAGAAATTGTAGAATAAATGTTTATCCGTAGTAGATAATGTGAAACGGATTAATAATTGTTTAATTAATGGATGAGGACAGATATAACCGACATAATCACAATGTAAATCATTAAATTTCGATTTTTCACGAATATATTTATTATGAAGAATTGATTGGATAAGGTTTCCTAATGTATCATCTTCATCATTTATTTTAAAATTGAATGAATTAGGAATGTTAGGAACTTCTTCTATTTCAATTTCTTTATTATCTAATTTGAGAATAAGATTTTCTAATTTATCTATTAAAATTTCCATTGCTTTATTAAATAAATATTTATATGAAAGTCCATTAATCGATTCGATTTGAAAATTAATTTTAGATGGTTCTCCGTAATTATCTTTAAAATAACTTCTTTCTTTATCTAATATATTATCTGTTTTATTTGCTTCTAATTCATCAATCACAAAGAAGAAATTTGATAATGAAACTGGTGAAAATGAAGAATTTAATTTCGCTGTTCTTTTAATAGCATTCGCTTTTAAATGAATTTTCTCATTTAAACGGAGACGAGTAATTAATATATTATTTTTTGTAATAGGATTTGGAGGGAATAATTCATTTAATTCTTTTTGAGTTAATGGTTTATCTTTATAAGTTCCAGTAAAATCAGCAGTTGTTACATCTAACATTTTAATATCCGGATTATTATTTTCCTTATTTAATTCAAATGTATAATCATCATCTTCATATTTCTCTACAATATTTTCTTTAATATGAAGAGGAATAAGACCTATTCTATGAATCATAAATTCATTATGAAGAGGCGTATTATTATATAATATATTGATTGTAGGATGTTCTTCACCATAAAATGCTACAACAGGGATTTCACTTAAAATTACTCTTCTAATAGAATTAATCATACCTAAATCAAGATTATTAATATCAAATGAGTGTCTATCGGCGTTTTTATCATATTTATAATTATTAAACATTCCTTCTTTTTAATAAATGAAATTAAATTTTTATGTCATTTTTTATTCTTTTATTTTATCATTATTTTAATAAATGATTTTATTTTATAGTGAAACTTGTCAGCATTGTTCCGTTTTATTAGATACAATTAAGCGTCATGATAGTAAAAAAACTATAAAATTAGTTTGTATTGATACTAGAATAAATATATTAAAAGATATTATTAAAAATGTACCGGCATTAATGTTCTTACCTACAAAAGAAGTTATATACGGTAAAGCAGTTTTTGATTATTTATTATTGCCAAATCGTGGATATTTATTCACAAGTAAAAGTGGAAGAAATAATAAAGATGAACCATCATCATTATCTTCACCGGTTCCTATAAATGAAAAAAAAATAGATGATGAACCAGAAGCATTTTCATTAGGTACTATATATGCTGATAATTTTAGTTCTATTGATGATAATAATATTAATAATAATAAAGTATATAATTGGGATTATATAGATAATGATAATAGAAATATTAATATAGAGAGAGAATTTAAAGAAAAATCTAATGAAAATAATTCAGGAAAAAAATTACCATCAATTGAAGAATTAACAAAAGAAAGAGAGAAATTATTCAAAGATATTAAATAAAATTAAATATATTTAAAGATATTAAAAAGAATATTTAAATATAAACAAAATTTATGACAACATCAGTAGTTATATTTAATCAGTATTATTATGAGCTTTTAACAAAAATCAGAACTATTGCTAAAAAACATAAAGAGAATAGTTCAACGGCAAATAAAGTATTAGAAGTTATGAAAGATAATTATAAAGAATTTGATAAGACTTCGGATGAATATATTAAATTTGTGAAGGAAAATTGTAATGATGAATTTTGGAAATCTTATTTAGATGTAGAAAAGGAGAATTGTGATGAATGGTTAAAGAATGAAGATAATAAGAAGGTTTTTCTATTTAAAGATATTACTATTGGGGAGATTACAAAACTTCTAAGAGATAATTTCTTATGTCATCATTTTCTAAGTGTATTTTATATTTTTAAAAATGAAATGAGTGATGATGATGCTTCTACTATCTTAAAAATTCTTCAAACATTTAGCGATGATATTGAACTAACTAATGAAGAATATAAGAAAGTCATTTCACGTCTTAATACAATGAAGAGTGAAAAAGTTAAAGATAATACTTCATTTGAAGGAATGGGGGAATTAAAGGAAACGACAATTGGAAAAATAGCAAAGGAAATTATTGATGATGTAAATATTGATAAATTTAAACAAACAATTAGCGAAGAAGGAGATATTCTTAAAGCTCTTGCTAATCCAGAAAATGGATTAGGAGAATTATTTTCAAAAGTAGGAAATAAAGTAACTGATAAAATTTCATCGGGCGAATTAAATCAAGATGCTATTATGAAAGATGCTATGAAATTTGCGTCAATGCTTCCTTCAATGTTTGGAAATAACGGAGGAGGTGGTGGTGGAAATGGTGATTTTAATATGGCGGATATGATGCGAATGATGAGTGCTATGAATGGAGGTGGTGGCGGAGGTAGAAAGACTAAGACCGCAATTAATAAACAAGGATTAAAGGCGATGGCAAAGAAGGCGGAACTTCAAAAAAAACTATTAAGTAAAAGATAATTTCAATTATTTTTGTTTCTTTTAATAGAATATGATTAGTTTTAAAGATAAAATTTTAATAATTTCAAATTTTATATTTTTTATGGCATTAATAATTTCGTTAATAACGAGAACATTCTTTTTTATAATATTTGCGATAATAATAAATTTATTTTTATTATATATTTATTTTTATTATAATAAAGAACAATCAAAAATAAAAGAAGAATTAGATAATAATAATCAAGCAATTATTAATAATAAATTATGTGTTAAACCATCGAAAGATAATCCATTTATGAATCCGACAATTGTTGATATTGGTAATAATGCTAATTTAAATTTAGACGCTTGTTATATAGATAATCCAAAAATTAAAAAAGCTATAAATAATAATTTTTTTAATAATCAATATAGAGATGTGAAAGATATATATGATAGAAATTCATCACAACGACAATTTTATACAGTTCCCTCAACAACTATTCCAAATAATCAAGAAGCATTTTCTAAATGGTTATATTATAGAAAAACAAGTTGTAAAGAAGGAAATGGTGAACAATGTTTTAATAATATAATGTAATTATTAATTAGATAATATGGAAAATCGAACATTTACAACAGGAAAAACATATTTTGAAAGTCAAAATAATTTATGTGCGGATAGTTGTTGGATGGATTTTAAAAATCATGGAAATGAAAAAATTGCTAATTATCAAACTTATGAAAGTTATTCACAATTAATTCCTTGTGAAAGTCCTAATGTTCGAGTTCCTGCTTTTATGTTAGACCATCCTAATCTTCGTGGTCGTGCTGGTTATGGTGTGTCCGATGGTTGTCTTATAGATACTTATAATAATCTTGTTAAAAATGATGAAATGATGACAAGAGATAAATGTAAAATTCAATTATTTTCAAGAATTTTTACTGGTGTTCCTCAATTAAAAGGATGTGGTGGAGATATTATGAAAGAATTAGATATATTATCTGGAACTGATACAACTTCTGGAAATTTAAATTCTGTATGTAAAAAATCTTTAATGGAAATTCAAATAAAACATCCAATTCCTCTTGTTGATTGTATGAAAGATATTCAAAATCCAGATAATATTGTTCCTATTTGGATAAATGGTGGCGAAGATACACGTTCATATATAAATAGATTTAATTTTAATAAAAATATTTAGTATGTATAGAAAATAATGAGTTTCAATAGAACTAAATACGATAATTGTTCTTATAAACAAGATTTAAAATCAAGTGTCGAAACATTAAGTCATATTCTATCACCATATAGATATGAACATAAAGATAAATGTATTCATCAATTAGGTTTTGTTGGTGGAACTGCCGTTTCACATATTCAAGGAAATCTCGTTGATTTAGATAGTGAATTAAGAGGTCAAACTCGTATTATAACTAAATGTTATGCTAATCAATATCAACCAACCACAGATAATAAAATTAATAATGATAAAACACAACCTATTGATACTACTATGAACCATCTCCCATCCTGTCAATCTATTATGTATCGCTCTATTCCATTACCTCCCCCAATTAAAATTAATAATTGTTAAGTTTTTTTTCTATTAGAATTAATAAGAGAATATGTATAAACCAAATGATACAAGAATGATTTATGATAATTCTTCATATCAAGAAGAATTAAAACGTTCAATATATTCTGGTAATTATCAATTATCAACACCTTATAATGATTGTATGGATTGTGATAAATATGTTCCAAATGATCCCCATATTCGTTATCAAGCATATGGGCAAAATATGTGTAGTATGAAAAAAGCTATTGATGATAATACTGAATTATCTGGAAGAAATTATAAAAATTCAAAATGTAATGCTGATGCCTATGCTCCTAATAAATATATTTCTACTGGTTGCGTTCCTGAAACTATATCTGACATTCGTAAATGTTCTATTCCTACCGAGAGCTGTCGTTTATCAAATCCCCCCTGTTCTTTAAAAGAAGTTGGTATTAATCGTTTTGATCCACTATGTTGGAACCCACAATCAAAGGCAATAGAAGGTTTTGATAGAATTGGTATAAATTATAGAATGGTAGCAAAAGATAATCATATACCATTAATAGAAACTCCCGATAATCAAGAAGAGAAATTTATGCCTAATCAAAAAATTCAAGAATATTCAAATGATTTAAATAAATGGAGCGAAATTAATAAGAAAAATCAATTATATTCGCCGGGTTATATTTACCCAAATCCTAATCCTATATTAAAATGTTCTTAATTATTTATATTATTAGTTATAAAATCTGTTATTCCATAATCTGTTATAGTTGTATTTGTTGTTGTTGTTGATTGGTCTTCAATTAAAAAATCATTAATATTTTTAGTTTGAATATATATTTCAGCATAACCTATAAATTTCATTCCAAATCCTTCTCCACTAAAAAAAGATGAAAATAATGATTTTCCTAATTTACTTATTGAATATTGAATATTATTATTACATGCTAAAAATATTCCATTATCTATAATCAAATAATCTCTTTCTGGAATAATTATTTTTTCTAAATTTCCAAAAGCACATAACCAAATATATCCATATTCTTCACCTACACAAGTAGCAATAGGTAAGAAAAATCCTTCATCCTGACCTATATTAAAAATTCCTTTAAATTGAAATGTAAAAGATATTTGAATATTTCCAGTAGATGCTAAAAATGAATTACGTGAAATACGATAACTTTCTTTATTTCTTATTTTTATTACTATAATTGAATTTATAAAATTACTTCCAATATATACATAACCATTATTTTTATTATTTCCTTTATAAACTTGATAATATAGAGGTTCTCCTGCCAATAATTTCGAAAATCCATGTAAAACCCCTTCAAAATGTATATCTGATTTTTGTATTCCACTATTCATACAAATTAAAGAACTTAATTGAGTAATAATAATATCATCATTATTTAATTTAATTTTAAGATAATTATTACCTGAATTTCCTAATATTTGACTATTTTCAAAAATTCTATCAATACTTATTAAATTATTAGTTTTCATATTTATTAATTATTTTATTATTATTATTTTATAGATATGGAGGAATTAGGATTTAAATATGAAGATGAAGAATTAAATGAAATTGATTATTATGAAATCGTTTCATTAGATGAAATTTTAAAATTAAATCCTATTTTTGTCGCATTTTCACAAGAAGAATTATATGATTATCTTTTTAATTTTTTTAAAATAAAAACTAAAACAGAAGGATTTCTAAATCTTTTTAATGAAGTTATTGAACGTCAAAAATCTCCATATAATATAAATAATTTTATAATTATTGCTGATGCTAAAAGAGATAATTTTCAAGATTTAGATATCGAAGAATTCGTAAATAAAATTAAATCAAATAATAAAGAACAAATTCAATTTGCTCTAAAAAATAAAAATAAATTATGGTTCCCCCTCGTATATAATATTGAAAATTCTTTAAATTTTTCACCATCTACTACATCTATTCTCGAATTAAATAAAAATGATAATTATATTATTTTTAAAGATGATGAAAGAGATATTCCTGTTCTTGCCGTTTATTATTATGAACCTACATCAACTTCTAAAACAAATCTTAATGAAAAAATAGTAGATTTTTTAAATAAAGATAGATATAAGGGAGAAATATTAAAAAGAGATGATTTTAAATCATTTGAAGATATGATTAAATCATATAAAATAAAACTTCCATTAGATAAAATTGATGAAGATGAATTTCATTATTCATCTATAAATGATTTATTTAGTAAATTTAATTATGATTTAGATTATATGGATGATAGTAATTATCAACTTTTAAAAAATTATTTAGAAGAATTAGTTAAAAAAGAAAAAGAAATTAAAATAAATTATAATAAAATTAAAATTGAACCTTTTGATTTAACTAATAATAGATATTTATTCTATATTATCATTAATAGTTTTGTTAAACTTCTTGATATAACTCATAAATCCTCTGTTGATATATCTAATAGAATTAAAATTTTTGAAAAAGAAAAAGAAGTCGTATCACCTATTATTAATGATTTAGAAAAATTAATAATTAATATTAATGAAAATAATTATGATGAAATTATAACTAATTTGAAAAATATTAGAAAAAATCTTTCAATAGATAATTATATTTCTTTATTTGAAAAAAAAATCGATAATAAAATTACTAATATCATAAATATTTTTGAAATTTTAACTAAAACTTATAATGACATTTTTAAAATATCTTTCGATTTTCAACATGAAGAACATGAAATTAAAGCTGGATTAGATACAAAAAATTATGAAGGTGTTCCTGTCCGTATTGACGAATTTAAAAAGAATGCTATATATATTGAAAATGATGATAATGATGATGATAATGAAGAAGTTGAAATAATAGATGATAATATATTTTTTAAAAAATATTATCATAATAGTCGTTATAATCTTGAAAAAGGTTTTATAGATGTTTTAAAAAAGATTTGTCCTTCATTAAAAAAAATGAGTGATTTAAGCAAACTTCCCTTAAATTTTGATATAATTATTGAAAATATATTTAAAAATTATTCAGGAAAAGTTCAAGAAAAAATAGTAATTATTAAAAATAAATATAATGGAAAATTTAATGATGATTATTATAAAGAACAAGCAAAAAAAACAGAAAAATTTGTTCTAAATACAGAAGATGAAGATGATGAATTAATTGAAGCATATGAAGAATATACATCATTAATTATAGATATTATTTTTGATGTTATTTGTAAATGGTCTATTGAAATACAAAATGAAATAATTGATGGAACTCTTATGTTTGATAGAAGTCGATGTTATATACCTTGTATAAATGATAGTTGGAATGATTATGGAATGCCTTATAATATGGAAACAAAAGATAAAGATGGTGTTCTTATGTATTTAATATGTATATTTGAAGAAGTATTTAAAGAAGATTTTAGTGAAAATGATGAAAATTATCTTCCATTTCCAAATGATTTTAAGAAAACAATTATTCAAAAATTAAAAGATGTATATTCAAATGATTTGAAAAAATTTGAAAAGGGAGAGAAAAAGAAGAAAAGAGATACGAAAGGATTAGAAGCACAAAAGAAATTAGTAGAATTTTATGATGAAAAGAAAAATCCAAATAAATATCGAGAATATAAAAATAAAAGTGATAAATTTTTCGATAATTTTATTGAAGCTTTAATTTATATGCCTTCTGTTAGATATGAAAAAATTCATAAATATCTTTTAGGATGTTGTTTAGAAAAAATTGATGAAAATTTTAGTGCTGACGTATTTCTTAAATCTAATCGTAAAGATTTAGAAAAAGCAAAGGGGGTATTTGCCAGCGAACGTGTTTTAAATAAAAAAAGATATGAACGATTTTATTTAATTAAAAAAGATATATCTAATAAAAAAGAAGGATTTGATGGTATTAAATATAATAATGAAAATTATTTTATTTATGAAAGTTCATTAGATGAATGGTTTGCTAATATGAGTGATAAAACTATTATTAATAAAAAACAAAAAGAGGAAATTCAAACAAAATTAAGAGATACTTATAATATTCATTTAAATATGATGAAAGATTTCAAAAAAATTCCAATTGATTTTAATTTTAATAATTATCGTCAAATATTAATTATGATTTCTACTATTTTATATAAAAATCTTAAAAATGATGCTAGTGATATTATTAAAGAAATTAATGAAACTATTAAAGAATTAGATAATCTATCTTCTATTATAAATGATGATAATAATACTTATATTTATCAAATAAGAGCAATAATTGTTATTAGAGCAATGCTTCTTCCATCTTATCCAGATATAAATACAAATACGAAATTTATTTCAAAAATTAAAATTGAAAATGAAGTATTTAAAAGAATTACTAATGAAATTATTACAAGAGTTTTAAAAATAATTAGTGATAATAAAATGCCTACATTAGAAGACCAAATTAATTATATTAATAAAATTCGTGAAGAAAATAAAGATAAAATTTTATCAAATTTAAATAAAAAAACAAGAGAAGAAAGAGATATTATTAATGAAATGAAAAAGATTGGTCTTAAAATGGATGATGGTGATGATGATATTCGTGAAGTTATTAAAGATAAACCTGATGATAACGCAGAAGGAGATTTTGAAATAAGACCAGATGATGAAGAAGGATTTGAAGAAGATTTAGATGATGAAAATTATGGATTTATTTATAGTAGATATTCA
>Ga0214923_10001775_pt1 | contig 30006 bp, 31 predicted proteins | sample LL1510_MetaG_FD_177993 | JGI IMG/M metagenome (GOLD analysis project Ga0214923, IMG submission 177993) | Freshwater microbial communities from Lake Lanier, Atlanta, Georgia, United States - LL-1510 | ecosystem: Environmental > Aquatic > Freshwater > Lake | place: USA: Georgia | collected...
TTGTGTGTACACACCGGCGCGTCAGCGCTTTTTTATTCAACGATTCTTAATTCCCGTCGCCAGATGGCACTTGCTGCAGCGCTTGCCGCCAAAGACCAACAAACCTTTGACCGGCAGATTAAGCGGGCCAAACGGTTTGCCAAAGAAAATAAAGCACTCAGTGCAACCGGAGTTGGCGTAAGCGCAGGCCTGGGGATTGTGGGGGGCGGGCTGCTTATGACGTATGATACCGATTATGAGGGTGCCGGAAATCCCAAGCAGTTTTTCTGGGATAAGGTAATTCTTGGCAGACAACACATCGGAGAAGAGGCCTTTTTTGCTGGTATCATAACCTATCTGATGCCATGGCTGTATGGCGTGCTTCCTGCGGCGCTATCGCTAAAACAAAGCATCGGTGATGAGAAGAGCGCAGCCCGCATTATAGAGGAGGCGCCTTTTGTCCATTGCCTTATGCAATCACCACAATTTTTACGGCGCATCGGCCTTGATAACCCACAGCGCATGCACCGCATGGTAAAAAAGATGGAACGCGTTGCAGTGAGCCTGCAAATTCTGCTTACCGCAGCGTCAGCATTTTTTGGGTTCCGTCAATTTGGGAAGACCAACATGCGTTCATTGTACGAAGATCCGGGAATCTCTTCACCCCTTGCTCTTACTATGCTAACTACAGTTATTACCACACCATTTTTCGCTTTTGCCTTCAAGCCACTGCTGCTGGCCATTTGGCGTAAAATTACCAAGATACCTGACATGAAGCGTATTAACAAAGCGATCATGCACGCCATCGAGCACAAAGAAGAATGGAAAAAAGAGGAGTGGGAAGCGGCTTCGGTAGAAGATAGCCCCGATGCTGGCGTGGCGTACGAACCTCTCTTTGCACAAGAAACCTCCGCAAGCGCATAAAAACTATACGGGGCCCGGAGCCTTGCGGCGCCGGCCCCCAACATTACACCCGTTTACCAAGAGAGGCTCAGCCAATGGCCTTTGCCTTTAACTCTTGTACGCGGTGCTGACCTTGTTTGCATTTCTCCTGAACTTTTTTCAGTTCTTTTTTAGCCTTTTTATACGTTGACTTAGCTTTAGCCTTTGCATCCTCGCCAGCGTTTTTAAGCGCTTGCTCGGCAGCATAAAACTTCTCTTTTGCCTGCTCGAGAAGGCCTTCGTCGCCGACGACTGCTTCTTTTGCCTTTTCTAATTTCTCCTGCACATTAGTTGCATGAATCATACTACTAACGACGCCACAGGAAAGAATAAGTAATAAACACTTCTTGTTCATAATGGTATCCTCTTACGTTACATAAGAATAAACGTGATCTACTCGCGCAGACCCAGTTTTCACCATGTGCGCTTGTCAGGCGCCACAATTACTTACCGACGAAACTGTACCAGAAATATTTTTTGATTGCACAATTTTAACGATGCTAATGCGAGGCACATACGTCATCGCGAACCCGAGCGAAGTGAGCGGTGTGGCGATCCATTTCATTTACTCAGCAAAAGCGCATCAGGCGAGGGCAGGGTAGGGGAGGTCGTATCTTTTATTTTTGGCCAGTGGAGCAGAGCCTTCAATGCTTTCAGCACCCCGCCACCTGCTTTTTTAACCACATTGGCACTTTTATTCACCACGCCTTGGGTGGTTGTCTTAATGGCAGAGCCGGCAGCAAGTGCTGCGCAGCCAAGAGAACGCGAGGTATTTTTTTCTACCCCGGTGCCAAAAAAATACATATATGCCAACGTCGCCTGCGCGCGAGCATTGCCATGACGCGCTGAGTATTTGAGCAAACTGACTGAGATAGCAAGACCAACACCGATAGCGGCAATAACACCAAGAAGCCAATATACAAAGCGATAGACATATTTTTTCATACAATTTTCCAAGATCGATTTCCGCTGGTTAAAAGGCAGATTGGATAAAAAACCTGATAATGGTATTTATGTTAAAATAACATTCCACCGCATCAGAAGAAGGAGTATCTTTTGCGGTGGAAGAACCAGAGTAGTCGCAAAACAGAATAATCAATCTTAAGGGAAATGCAACCGGATTTTATGAAAGCTGTATGCGCTGAAACGGTTTACTAAATGTTACCACCTGCTCCAACGGACACGTAATGAGTATTTGGCAACCGAGAGATTGAATCATTTCGATTATCGCCGCCATCACGCGCTTATCAAGGTCGGTAATAAAGTCATCAAGCGCAAGCATAATCGTTCGTCCTGGCGCATCCTCGTTGGCCATTAAAAGTTTAACGGCGGCACATTTTAATAAAAGCACTAAAAGCTTCTGCTGACCACGTGATGCATATAACCGTGCATTGCGCCCATCAAATCCTATCTGAATATCATCGAGATGACTGCCAAACAACGTGCGTCGTTGCAATCTTTCTTGGTCCACATGCCGCGCACGATACCACGTCCAAAAAGTATCAAACGATGCAAGATGCTCCGGTAATATATGTTTTGCCTTATACTCAAGGGTAATTGCTGGCACCGGTATCGGTAATGTCTGTATAAGATCAGCAACAGCCTTTTCAATAGTTGCAAGCGCCTCTTGACGCTGCTCAATACACAACTTCGTATTTTCCCAGAGTTGCTGCGTCCATAAGCGCAAGTGATCATCCGATTCACTGCTTGCAGGCAGCTGCAGCACCTGTGTGCGCTGCGCTATAATATGCTTGTGTGTGCGCAATAATTCGGCAAAATCAGGATTGCGCAACAAACATACTTGGTTAATAAACGCGCGGCGCTCTTCTGGCCCACCTTGCACAATACCCAAATCATGTTCACTTACCGCAATGCAGCGATAATACTGCAAAAATTCACGGTAAGTCGTTGCCGCAGCTTCGTTAACCTTTATTCTTTTTTCGTTTCCATCAACACCCGCCTGAATCGTATATTCTTCACCGAGTTCTTGGTGGCCATGGACTTTTAAAAAAAAAGACTGCTCATCACCGCAACGGGCAATATCCTGAGTGCGATGTGTACGAAATGATTTTAAATAACAAGCAAAATACAGCGCTTCGACTATGCTTGATTTGCCTACACCATTGCCCCCTTCAATCACAATAAAGGGATGGGTAAACGCAAGATCGAGCGAGGCAAAACAACGAAAGTTATGAAGCACTAAACGCGTCAACTGCATAGTTATGCGTTTTGAACCGCACTCACCGGCATAACCAGATACGTAAAGACAAAATCTGCACTTGAGTCATCAAAAATGATTGGCTTCATGCTGTTTTTGACCAAAAAATGCACGGTCTCACCAGCAAGCACCTGAAGCCCGTTGAGCAAATACGGCGAGTAAAACCGTGTCTCAATAGCAGCATTGTTTTCAAATGCAGCAAGAGGCAGCGATTCTTTAAGTGATCCCACTTCTTTGTTGTTGAGCGTAATATCGAGCCCGGTTTTTTGAAACGTAAAAGAGGTCGACAAAAACTGTCCCGCAAGCAAGCAACCAGTGCGCTTGAGTGTACGACTGAAATCACTGCGCCCAATGCGTGCCGGCACAAAACCTTGACGGTCAAGCGCTGGTGCATAATCAGGAAATGGGCTGGCAATCAATTTGGTAAAGAAGTTAAAATTTTGCCCAGAAAAAACGAGCTGACTGCCACACACACCCAAAAATACGTGTGCCGCTTCACCAACCTCAATGATTTTTTTGAGCTCGGTAATTGCTCTCTTTGGCAGCAACCATGAGCGTTTTTCGCTCAAGGTATATTTTGGTGTGGTGACCCGCGCTAGCGAGTGGCCATCGGTTGCAACCATGCTTAAATGCTGATTATCAATTTCTAAAAACAGACCATTAAGCGCGCTGTTTGAGTTATTTGACGGTATCAGAAACGACACTTTATTCAGCAGCGTTACCAAGAATGGTGCATCAAGATGCATCAAGTTTTCAATGCGTTCGGGAAATGCAGGAAAATCCTCACCGCTGCGAATGTTTAAGGACAGATCAACGCCATTTGATCGCAAACGCAGCGCATTGTCTTCAATCGAAAAATGTATGTCACCTTCCATCTCACGCACAATATCAAAAATGCGCTTACCAGGAACGAGAAAAGTCGAAGTCGCGTTATTGGCACTTTCAATATCCGCCGTTGACTGAAGACTAATCTCCATATCAGTGGCCTTTATAGTCAATTCGCGCGGATTAATAGAGAAGAAAATATATTCAGTGCTCTCCAGCGGGGTACGTTTGTTGCAAATCGGTTGCATCGAGCTCAGCAGCGCGTAAATAGTCTGCTGCGCTATCACAAAGGAGTTAGGCGTAATGCTTGATGACATAGAGAGCCTTCGAAAAAATGCTTTACTGTAATTGGTGTATAGTATAAGAAAAATAGGACTAGCGGTCAAAACACTCAGTTGTCTTTACCCACACCACTCGTACACCGCAGAGCAAAGGGCACGCTTGTTGATACCACTTCTAAAAAAGTGGCGTAATATTCTGGTGTTGCGAAAGAAAGCTGCGCCTCGTACATAGTAAAAAAAAGCGCCACAAGATACTCATGAGAATAGCGGTAAAAGAAAAGCGCCTCATCGGTAAGATTACAGACGTTATGCAGTGACTTGCGCGCTACATATCCGTCGTAGGCCGCGCGATACGGATCAATATCATGTATCGGCAATGCCAAGTCGCTCGGCACGCTTTTTCCCTGTAAAAATCCGCGAAACGCGTCGGGGTGAACCGGCGTGTTGTTCTGTGAGGCAATAGTAAAAAAAGCAGCCTTAAGCTGGGCAAAAGTACGCTGATTTACTTTTTCACCTCTGGACATGATGAACGCATATTCAAAGGGATCCTGATATGTAGCAAGAAAACTCACTTCCTCTTTCTGTTTCTCTTCCTGCCTCCCCCGGCCAATAAAGGAACCAATAGTACACCCGACACAACACCACAGAAGACTCAATCGAGCAGTGCAAGCATCCATCGGAAATATGCTCATATGAGGAGCACACATAAAAAGCACTCCCATTAAAAAAATACGGCTCTTCATCGGCATTACTCCTCAGACACAGCTTGACTCGACGGTTGAGAAGCCTTACCACCAAGAAGCGCGTAAAGCTTCTTGCGTGCTGCCTTAGAAAGAGTACGCACCCATCGCCAATCAATGGCAGCACATTCGCCAAAGGCGCCTTTAAAGCATAAATCGCTTAGATAAAATAATCCTTCAGTAGCCGCACCCTCCGGTTCAAGCCTTGCAGCCTCTGCACATCCATAGGCCAAAGGCCCTCCCAGTGCAAAGGCATCCATACCGTGTAGTGATACTGAGCTTATGGCCACCACCACGCCCCATACTAATAGTGTTTTATTGTTCATAGGCACTCATCAACGTAAGAATAAGGTTAGGCGCGGGGATGTTTTTTATCATATGCCTTACGCACCATGCTTTTATCAAGGTGTGTATAAATCTCTACCGTGCTCATGCGCTCATGGCCTAAGAGTAACTGCAGGGAGCGAATATCTGCTCCTGCCTGTAAAAGATGCGTCGCAATAGAATGACGCAGCGTATGCGGCGATACATTTTTATGTACCCCACTTGCTGCTAAAATCTTTTTTAAAATGATCCAAAATGCTTGGCGCGTAATCGGTTTAATTTTTTTATTTCGTACTAAAGGGAACAAAAAAAGCTTGGGGCTCAACTCGCCACTAACCTCTTTTATAGATTCTGGCAAGAGCGTATCGACGTAGTTTTGAAGTTGTTCACAAACCACTAAGGGAAGTGGAATATCCCGTTGCCTGCCACCTTTGCCAATCACATTTAAAAAGCCGGTATCGAAATTAATATTTTCAAGGCGTAAGGTAATAAGCTCGGTAATGCGCAAGCCAGTGGCATACAAAAGCTGCAGCATAAGCGCATTGCGTTTGCCCCGTGAGGTGGTTGCCTCAAGAAGAGCCGTTTGCATCATTGCCTTAATTTCATCGTGCGTGAGAAAGACGGGCAATGTTTTATCGATTTTAGGCACCACTAAATCTGCCGCACTATTGGCAATCCCAAAGCGATCTGCCAAAAAACCAAAAAATACTTTCATCGAGCTAATTTTGCGCGCAATAGTACGTGGCTGTGCTTTTGCGGTATGCAGCGAACGCACGTACGCTTTTAGGTGTGCCGGCGTTGCCTCAAACAGCGAGGCCGTTCCTTGTCCTGCTAGAAGACGCTCAAGCTTTGCAATATCAAGCATGTAGCTCATGACTGAATTACGCGCCAAATGCCGCTCGGCAAGTAGATATGATTGAAATAACGCGAGGTAATCGGGATTTCCTGCTGCCATGCGCGCACTCCTTGTTTAATAACTTTTTGCTGCAATAACCACATGAGTTGCCGTTTTTTTGCAGCAAAAGCACTTTGCCCCAGGTGCCGGCATTTCGTCAAGTATACAGCGTATGCTTCCCTGATATGCAGTGAGCGCTTCCTCGCACCCACGATCAAAGCACCAGCCGGTTTTTAAAAAGAGATTTTGCTTCTGCAAAAGCTCTGCAAAACTTTCAAAGCTGTCAGTCACTGTTGAAGCAATGTTCTTGCTGCGATACGCAAGCGCACGCTCAAAAAGAAGACGCGCGAGTTCTTTGAGCATCGCAGGCAATGCCGTTGTTATCTCTGCCGCTGCTACAACGCATTTCTTTGGCGCACCTTCCGCAATAACGCGCGGTACCGCCATAACCGTTTGCGCCGCAACATCGCGTGGCCCAAGCTCAAGGCGAATCGGCACGCCGCGTAGCTCCCAGTAAAAATACTTAGCCCCCGGGCGCTCGTCACGGGTATCAATATGCACGCGCATACCGGCATCTTGCAGTATTTTCTTGTACTGCTGCGCTGCAGCAAGCACATCTGCTTGCTCCTCAGGAGTTTTATAAATAGGCACTATAACTATTTGGTATTGTGCAATAGATGGTGGCAACACCAACCCGTTATCATCACCATGCACCATAACGGCAGCACCGATGCTACGTGTCGTAAAACCCCAGCTGGTACACCAAGGCGACTTTACGCTGCCATCTTTGTCCTGAAAAGAAACGCCATAGGCCGCAGGAAAGGTGTGGGCAAGTAAGTGGCTGGTGCCCATTTGCAGCGCACGCCCATCCGGCATCATCGCCTCCATAGTCATGGTTACATCAGCACCGGCAAAGCGCTCTTTAGGTGTTTTTTCGCCAGTAAAAAGCGGAATGCATAGCTCGTTTTGCAGCACATCAACATAGACCGCGAGCATCTCTTTGACTTTTGTCAGTGCTTCATCACGATCTGCGTGAGCCGTATGGCCTTCTTGCCACAAAAACTCTGCAGTACGCAAAAATGGCCGTGTACGCATTTCCCAGCGTATTACATTGGCCCACTGATTAATCTGGAGTGGTAGGTCACGCCATGAGCTAATCCAGCGCGCCATCATGTGATAAATAATGGTTTCCGACGTAGGGCGAATTACGTATGGTTCTTCGAGTTGCTTACCACCAGCATGCGTCACCACGGCAAGTTCAGGAGAAAAGCCTTCAACGTGCTGCGCTTCTTTTTTTAAGAATGATTCAGGAATAAGGAGAGGAAAATAGGCATTTTGAATACCGCGCTCCTTAAAACGCGCATCAAGCAAACGCACAATATTTTCCCACAAGGCATAGCCATACGGGCGCAGCACTATGCAACCACGCGTCGGGCTTTCATCAACAAGCTGCGCATCGTAAATGACGCGGTTATACCATTGAGAAAAATCATGTTGTTTGGAAGGAAGCTTTTCAGTGCTCATGCCTTGTGCCTTTTGATACATTTATCATGGAAAGGCGTGCAGCGTAGCACATTATGACAGGGATCTCTATGAGAGCTTATTCCCTGCAAGCATCTCTACAAACGGCGCTGCCTTTTCAGGAGCTTGGGGTTTCGGCTCTTCTTTTACAGATTCTTCTTTTTTCTCCGGCGCTTTTTCAGATACTTTCTCGGCGGTCGCTGTTTCCGATTCTATTTTTTCCGGAGCTGTCTTTTCGGCTGCAGCTTCTGGCGCGGCAACTTCTGGTATGTCTATTTTCTCCGATGCTTTTCTGCCCGTAAAAAACTGATAGGCATCCATCGTAAACCCATCTTTTTTATTGGCATCTTGCCAGTAGTCAGTCACCACCCAATCCGCCCGTTTTGCGGCAACTTTTAACACAGCAAAGGAGTCATCACTAAACTTAAGACCTTTTTGATTGACGTATGTCGGACCGGACATAAGCGTCCAAGCAATGGCACCGCCATCTGATGGCATTTGGCGCAGGCCATGAGATACTTGAAATGTCTGTCGCTTTACTTCTGAATGCACGGAAGCATCAACATGAATCACATCGGTATGTACTACTTCTTTATCAATTTGATGGCGGTCAACGGCTCCCTGTTGCTCCGCCTCTAAAAAGTGCGCATAGGTTTCTTCTTTTAATTTTGATGACTCAGAGCCGGCCAAATGACTAATGCGCACAAAATGATCTTTGGCGCTGGCAATACTCACATACAACCCCAGGGGCAAATGCATAAAAAGATCATTGGTGTAATTGACCATATCTTTTGCATCGGCATCAAAATAGGCTTCATATTCTTCTTTTAAGCCAAACGCCTCCCAATACCGATTGTCTTCATGATTACCGCGCAGGTAAATAACATTGTCATAGTTCATCTCCATTAAATGGAGCAAAATACCGAGCGTTTCCATGCCATAGGCCGAGCGAGAAATGGCAGAACCAAGGATAACTAAATAGACCGATGCATCTTTAAGACGCATGTTATCATCAATTAAATTAAGCTCTTTGATCTTGAGCAAATCGCGGACCAAGGAGTGGTATGCGCCACTCAGCTCGCCCAAAATAATAATTTTTGCCCCTTCTTTTGGCATAATCTTATACACACAATCGTTTTCCACCTTATAGCCCTTAAGGCGATCGAGTTGGCTGGTCAAAAGAGATTTAAAATAGCTTGGTGACCACACAAAACTACCGTGGAGCCCAAAAAGCGCTTTCAGAGCCCGCCATTTTTTTGAAAAAAATCCGGGGCGATGCGCACGATAAAAACTGGCATAATCGGGACGCACTAGATTGGTATTTGAAGGCTTTGGAAGCTCCGGCATACTCAATGCATATGCCTGGGCTTCTTGCAGCGTACTCAAGCTCACCACACCCCAGCGCTGCGGTACGCACAAAAAAACCAGCATAAACACAAGAATGACGCCGCCACCAATGGCACCGCCCAGCAAAAGCTTTGCCTGCTGCGTACGTATCGATGCCTTTTTCTTCATACAAAATCCTTTGTTAACGCAATAAAATCCAGGCGCTACCAGCAACCATGGTCAGTGAGCAAACGACAAACATGCTGTCATGAAAACGACGCAAGATGGTGCCACGATAATCCATTCCTGCCGCCAAAAACGATGCGCAGGTGCCGAGCAGAATTTGTAACAAAAAAATCAGTAAGGTAAGCAAGAGAAAGAGAATATAGATAAGATCGGTTGTCGTTAGATACGACACTGATGGAATCATACGATCGATAACGAATCGATAGCTTAACAGCGCGGTTAATCCGGCAATGCTGCTCTTACTGCGCTCACCAATGGCAGTAAGCGGCGATAAAAAGGTTACAAATGCAAACAAAAGCGCAATAAACAACGGAATAAAAATAATAATAACGTTGCGAATCGCTGATTTTGCAAGATTAATGCTGTATGCAACTACAGGGCGTGGCATATCTTTGTCTTTGTCGCGAGAATCAAGCGCAAGATTCGTATACCCCCATGCCGTATCAAGCCCAAGGATGCGCCAATTGGCAGTATACGCATCGGCAGAAATCGCAAAGCTGCTGTTCTCAACGGTAAAATACATTTCACGCGGCGTAACAGCGGTGTTAGTCATCACAAGAGATATGCGATGATCGTCAAACGGGTACCGGTGATAATTAAGCTCGCTTTTGAATTCGACTTTCACGTCAAATTTTACGAAAACGCGATTACCATCAACGCGAATATCCGGCTGCGACTTTTCAAGAATTTTAGTATTTACAAACGAGAAGTTTTGTACCGTATCAATCATAACCTCATCAGACAGGAACTCAAACCAGACGATGACGCCGGCAATAAAATGGTCTTGCGTAATGTCAAAGACCTCAAAATTTTTGACGTACAAACCGGTTTTGACCACTGAAGCAAAAGCACGAATCTCTTTACGCATGTCCATATCAATGAGCAGTACATTCGGCTGCGCATCGGCAGGACGAAAAAGAAATAACGCACCAACAAAACAAGAAAATAGAAGCAGAGAACTTACGGTCAGAATGCTGGCTTTTACTTCATCGCCTGCAAGCCAGTGCCAAAAACCATGTGTTGCTACTGCTTTCACGTAAGTACCTTTCCTTCATAAGCCAGCCAGTCTTGCCCAGCACCAGTATTAATCCAGATGGTGTGAGAAAGCGCTTGGTCTTTGTAGCGAAGGACAAGGCCTTTAAAGAGCATGTCTTCTACCTTTTCTACCGCTCCAAAAAGATCTTTTACCACTGCCTCTTTTCCTGCCTGTTGTGCAAAATACACAAACAAGGTGGCGGCTATATACCCTTCAAGGGAATCAGGCGTCAGTCCTTTGTTGGGCAAATATTGCTGCATAAAGGTGCGATATTCTTTTGCAATCGGCAGACTACTTTTTTGTGGATTTGGTACCACCGACGCCGTAATAAGCGGAATACCCCGCGAAATTTTTAGTTGCTCTGCAATGCTTGCCGTACGAGAAATGCCCAAGAATGAGACATAATTAAGCTGCTGATTAATCGCTTCACGAATAAAATTATACGTGGGTCTACCACTTGCAATAGCAATAATAACTTCCGGCTCTACGCGCCGTATAGCAGTCACCGCAGATTGAATGAGCACAGTACCTGGTTGATATGACGCCGAAAGGCACAGATCACACCCTGCTTTCTTTTTTAGGGCATGCGCAGCAGCATCACGCGCTTCAATACCCCATTCACTATCTTCATAAAACACCGCAATCTTTGTTTGCTTGAGCACCTCGACCGCATAAGCAACAAGTGCCGCTACTTCCTGCGCATAAGAGGGGCGATACCATGCCACGGGCATGTCTTTAGTGATTGCATGACGAGTACCAACGGCGGGAAAAATCACTGCAATTTTACCGCGCTGCAGAAGGGGCACATAGAGCTTTTCAAATACGGTATCACCAGTAGGACAGAAAAAGAGTTGTGTCTTGGTCAGTACATCAAAAATGTGTGGCTGCGCACGAGTAAGGTCTCCGGAGTCATCGCGCTGATCCAGAGAAACACTCGTTCCACCAAAAAGCCCACCGTCACTGGTATTTGCCTTATTAAAGGCAACGAAAATACCATCGGATAATGCTTGCCCACCAAGCCCTTGCTCACCCGTGCGAGGAATCGTAGAACCAATAGCTATATGACCATCCTGTACCAGCAATTGCACGACTGCGTCACGCGCTGGGTCTTTAAAAGAAACGTGGGTTGGCAGCGGTTGCGGCACCGCAATTTCTGAATCCGTTGCCGTGACAGAGGCTTGATCACGGTCCCTCGTGTCACGACTCAATGCATGGTCTGTGCGATGAGATACAAAGAGTACGACACCAACAATCAGGGCCACACCCATGACGCCCATACTTAAAATCAGTACCTGTTTTCTGGTCATAACCGTATTATCGCGAACCTAAAAAAATTCCCTTATCGTTCCCCGTACGGTATAAAAGAGAGCATTCAAAAGTAAAGAAAAGGCAACCTGTCCATGAAGCCACGTGCACCACTCATTATTATTTCTGGCCCCTCAGGCGTTGGTAAAACCACCACGAGCGCCCAGCTCCTCGCACTATTTCCTGAGCTGCGCCGCGTCATTACGGCCACCACCCGCCCACAGCGATCCGGCGAAAAACAAGCCGTCGATTACTTCTTTCTTTCACAAACAGCATTTGATCAACTGACTCAGGCAAAGGCCTTTATTGAAACCAACTATTTTGGCAGCAATTGGTACGGTGTACTGCGCAGTCTTCTGTATGTACTCGAGCAGGGCACACCATGCCTTGCGCTTCCTGATATTAACGGAGCACGATCAATCACGGCGTATGTACCGGATGCCCTCACGATATGGCTCGACGCGCCGCCAAAGATCTTGGAAGAGCGCCTTATGCAACGCGGCAGTGAATCAGCAGAAAAACGCGCGCAGCGTCTTGCGCGCGCTCGAGAGGAATCGGCGGAAGCACGCCACAGTAAACTGTATACCCATACTATTGAGATGATTGATTTTCAGCAGGCCCTAAAAGAGCTACAAGGTCTTATTACGCTCCGGCTTCAGGAGTATGATCGCCTTCGGCAACGGGCCTAATGAGCTCTTCATCAAGATCGCCAACATCGTCATCTTGCGCAAGAGATGGCAAGAAGCCCATTTCTCGCAAGATACCTTCAGCCATATCTTGGGTAGCTGTCTTCTTTTGATCAAACTCAAGACGATCTTTAAGACGCATAACAAATGTTTCAAGCTCACGGCCCGGCGCTGATTTCATACTGTTGGCAACAATATTTGTGTTAATGGTTGATGCATAGCCCTGCTTGATCAGCAAGTCATTAATATACTTATCAAGAATCTTCTTGCGGCCCATTGGCGTTGGCAAGCCAATATAAATCTTACGGCGGAACCGGCTGCGAAACGCCGCGTCGATATCTTCTTCATGATTGGTTGCGCCGATGATAAAGAACTGGGTTGATGGAATAGCCATTTTGCCCAGCAGATAATCTTTAAACCCACGCCCGCTACTTGTTTCTGGATTAGTCTCAGTTGCTGCAGCCTTACCGCGATGACCGAGCATACTGTCGATTTCATCAAGGAAAATGATGGTATTGCCCATGGCCTCAGCTTTTTCGATCATGCCCTTAAGCACGGCAATACGATCTGCTTCCGCTTTAATCTGGGTAAAGTCGGCAGCCATCAGCTCAATAAAGTTCATTGGCTTACCATTATCACCAATGGTTTGGTCAGCAATGCACTTTGCGATCGTGGTTTTACCGGTACCTGGCGGCCCAACAAGCAGTACGTGCATAAAGCGGTATTTACGCTTGGTCGTGCGGCTCAGATCATAACGAGAGTTGAGCAAGTAAATAAGTTCGCGAATTTGGCGATTGGATGAAGGAGGAAGAATAAGATCGTCAAGCTTAGTTTTTTCAGCCGTGCCACCCATGCGTACCTTATAGATAGGAGGACGATCGAATGCTTGACGAATTTTGTTGCGCACCCATTCAGCGCCGCCAGCTTTGTTAAAGATATACGCACCGGCACTCAGGATAACAAGCAGCTTTGCCACAGAGTTAATTTCTGAAGAGAACCTATTATTCAGACGTACGAGCGGACCAACCCCTCCCTTGTAAAAAGCTCTCCAGAAGGGATTGCTATGATCACTTCTGGCGTTTGCGCGCGCCGCGTCGTAACGATCATCAGCATATTTCGTATTTCTCAAAAGCACGGCAGCTGCTTGCCGGTTAATATCTTCTTCTTTTGCGCCAGGCATCAATGCGCGCCAGGTCGCCTGCGCCTCGCGATAGCCGGCACGGCTTCCTATTGTATCAATAAGGCGCTCTTCTAAAACAGAGCGCAGATGGCTATCTGATCCCGTCTCACCAGGCAGCAACGCCTGCAATTGAGCATGGGTAAGTTCTTTACGGCGTTGGAGAAGCGCCTCTGGATTAAGCTTCACTGCATGAACCACTCCATCTCCGGCAGCAGCGGCACCATTGGCTACCGTTACTGTTAAATCATCATTCCACGCATCCCCCCCCCTCAGCACCGGAACCGTCCAGTCAAATGAGATTGGCTTTTCAGCGTTAGAAAGCATCGGAGCACCACTGCCAACGATTGCTGATGGAGCAAGGTCTCTGAGGTCTTTCGCCATTTGCATAGGAGCAGAACCACCAGGCAGATTGTCCATTACTCCCTCAGTTCCATGGAGTGGTATAGTAAAGCACGTAAGCAAGAGTAACCGTATTATTTTTTTCATGCGTATCCTCGATATCAGAGAATACCAGGCACCATTTTGCAGATAACAGCGATTACCAAAAAAGCTTATTTTTTATGCTTTTTAACAGTCTTATGAGTAAACAACACTAACCCAAGTACCACGGCTGCAAGACCGGTCCAATACTGCCAAGAAAGCTGTTCATGCAAAAACAGCGCACCAAAGCCGGCACTAAACAGTGGGCACATAAAACCACACAGGGTCATAAAGGTAATGGAGTACCGCATCAGAAGCCAGGAATAGAGATTGTAGCTTACCCCATGGGACAGGAGCACTAACAACACCAGCCATCCCATAAACGCATACGGCTGCGTAACCTGCTGCCACGCCTGTGGAGCTGCAACAAGCATAGAGGCGCCACATAACAAGGCACCAAGCGCCATTGTTATACCATTAACCGTTACCAGGTGATGTCCACGATCCATGAGTTTTTTAATAACAAACCAGGCACTTGCGGCTGAAAACACAGCCCCAAGAACCATGAGATCAGGTAGTGCAAAGGAAAAAGAAAGTGCCGCATCAGCAACAAATAGTGGCACCATGCCACCGGCAGCAACACCCATGCCAAGCAGCTGATACCATGACAACCGTTCCCGCCAGAGAGCATACGACAGCAGTGCGCTGACAAAAGGCGTCAGTGCATAATACAAGGCAACTTTGGCCGAAGGCAGATGCTGCAACGCCCAAAATTCTGGAACAAACGCCAAGTACATGTGCAGCAGCCCGGCAAGAAGAAAGAGACTTTTATCGCGCCAGATTTTTTTTAGATCAATGAGCCCGCACAAGGCTGCTGGCACCAAGAGAAGCCCTGTACCAAGTACAAAACGCACTGTAAGGAGCAGTAGGTATGGCGCGTAGGAGAGCGTCTGTTTTGCCAGCGTAAAGGTCGCGGCAAGGACTATGTATTCAAGAATGATGTACAGCATGGTTAGGGTGTGCCCTCTTTTACTCTTTTCCGTACAGCTCAGGCGTCAGCGAGAGCGTCTCATCAGCTATGCGAATCCGCTCAATCGACAAAGCCTTACCCGTTGCGCGATCCGCCGTAATGCACACCCCATGCAACAAAAACGGGCCATTTTCCTCAACGACAAACTTTGATGGTAGCTGGGTAATCATGCGGCTGAGCACTGAGTGCGTATTCATACCAAGCATCGAGTTCAAGGCAGCGCAGCAGCCCACATCACTCAAATATGCGGTGCCGCCCGGCAGTATGCGCTCGTCAGCCGTTGGAACATGCGTATGTGTACCGACTTGCGCCGTAATCTTGCCATCAAGATGATAGCCCATGCCTTGCTTTTCAGACGTCGTCTCAGCATGAAAATCGAGAAAAATCAGGGGCGTCTGTGTTTTGACAAAGGTGAGGGTACTCTCAATGCCCTTAAAAGGACACGCAAGCTGCTCGTGCATAAAAATCCGTCCCTGCGCATTAAGAACCGCAATTTTAATGCCGGTATGGGTAGTAAAAATATAATAGCCTTTGCCGGGACATTCAGAAGGAAAATTGAGGGGACGCAGCAAGCGATCGCTTTCCAGAAATGCTGCCGGGTATCCTTTTTGTGCAAAGACATGGTTGCCCGTCGTAATAACATCTGCCCCATGCTTCAAAAGATGCCCAACAATCGGCGCAGTAATCCCGCGGCCATTCACAGCTGCATTCTCACCGTTTACGATCAGACAATCCGGCTCATACACCTCACGCAGGTATTTGCTGTGCGCCGCAAAAAGCGCACGCCCAGGGCGACCAACAAGATCACCAATCATAACAACGGTAACAATAGATTTCACGAGTACGTTCCTTTTTTTAAGGTGGCGTACTCACACGTACGCTACACCGTCGACTGATGATTAGCCTCAACCACTACTGCCAAAAGATCTGTTACGGCTCTCTGCATGCGATGCTGCTCTTCCAAGAGCGGCACCAAACAGTGCATCAATGCTGCAACACACAACTGACCTTCGGAGAGCATACCATGTTTTTGCTCAATCGCTACCACCGCTTCTCCCAAAAGTGCCGCGGCTTGGTGCAGGACATCGCCAGCAACCGTATCACTCGTAATGGTATAGCGCTTTCCTCCCAGGGTGACTATGACATTCATGGCCAACCTACCGGGTCGCTTCGTTTACTTGGAGCGATTCAATCGTAACCAAGAGCTCGTTGATTGACCGAGAAAGCTGATCGCGCTCTGCAAGGGCATCAAGCCCCTTGATCGCTTGGGTTTGTGCTTCATCAAATTTAAAAGAAAGAGCCGCATTCTCTTGAGACAATGCGGCAACTTTTTCCGCAAGCAGGTCATATTCTTCTGTTAAGATAGAAAGACGGGCTCGCAATTCATCATTTTCGGCGGCTAGCGCACCAATTTCACGTCGAAGTTCATCACGAGACGCGATTATACCAGCAACACGCAACGCCAACTCTTCAAGCTGTTTCATACCATCCTCCCTTATAGACTTCAGGCGGAAGGTACTGCGCGCGCCGGGGCAAGCTCAAGAATTCGCTTGATTTGCCTGTGCTACCAACTGAGCAAATATCTCTGGCTCATAAATTGCCAACTGGCTCAGCATTTTACGATTCAAAACGACATTTGCTTTTTTCAAACCACTAACAAAGCGGCTGTATGAAATATCGTGTGAGCGGCATGCTGCGTTGATACGCGCAATAAATAAGCCGCGGAAATCACGTTTTTTATTTTTGCGGCCAATGAACGCAAATTCCAGCGCACGAAGTAAAGTTTCTTTAGCACGACGGAATACGTTGGCACGCTGTCCCCAATACCCGCGGGTTTGGCGAAGCAATTTTTTGTGGCGTTTTCTGGTCATCACGCCGCGTTTAATACGACTCATGGTTCATCCTCAATCGAATCAGTTATATATGTCTTAGTTTGGCAATAAGCGACGCATTTTCTTAAGATCGCCACTGAAGAAGTAAGCAACCTTACGAAGACCACGAATTTGTTTGGTCGATTTAGCCCACGAGTGGTGGCTACGATACCCTTTAGAACGCTTAATATTGGCACCGCCGGCTATTTTTCTAAACCGCTTGCTGGCACCAGAATGAGTCTTCATTTTTGGCATAAAAAATCCTTAAAAACGCTTATTTACCTTTGAGGTAGTAAATTTTTGACCACAGTATTCTACCACGTTGCTCTTTTTCTTCAAGTATAGTTCCGAGAGAAAGTGCAGCTAAATCCGTAGTAATCTTGGCAAACAATGCAGAACCAAGAGCATTCATGTTGATAAGCTCACGCCCACGACGAAACTGGAGCGTAAACTTTACCCGCTTACCATCCTCCAAAAACTGAGCGGCTTGCTTTAATTTGATGCGATAATCCATCTCTTCGATGTACGGTCGCAGCTTGAGTTCTTTGATCTGAATGACCTTTTGAGACTTCTTGGCTTTTACGTCTTGCTTCTTTTTCTCATACAAGAATTTGCCAAAGTCCATAATCTTGGCAACCACTGTCTCGGCCTCAGGACCACTGATCTGCACCAGATCAAGCTGCTCCTCTTCGGCGCGCTGCAACGCAGCGGCGCGAGACAAAAGACCCAAATTTTCGCCAGTTGAAGATATAACACGCAACTGAGTTGCCCTAATAGCTCCGTTGATTATCTGCTTATGGGTCGCTTCTTTCTTTTCATGAGGACCAAACGGACGTCTACCTCTCACTTGCACCATTACTATCTAACCTTTGCTTTACCAATGAATATATTCTATTAAACAACTCTTCTTCCTGGAGACGCTTGCCGCAGTTTTCACGTCCTTGTCCCAGCTTTTCTTCGCCGGCAAAGAACCAAGCACCGCTTTGCGTAACCACACCCTGCTCGAGTGCCATATCAAGAAGGTCAAACTCTTTGCTCACGCCACGACCAAACAATAAATCAACCTCGACTTTGGCAAACGGTGGTGCCACTTTATTTTTCACCACTTTGACCAAAACCCTATTCCCGTACGGCTCATCGTTTCGCTTAAGTGTCGCAATACGACGCACATCAAGGCGCACCGATGCGTAAAATTTGAGCGCGTTACCGCCGGTTGTCGTTTCGTTGTTACCAAACGCCATGCCACCAATTTTTTGACGAATCTGGTTGATAAAAATGAGCACCGCATTGGTCTTGTGTACCAGCGCCGTTAATTTACGCAGCGCTTGTGACATCAGACGAGCTTGTAGGCCCATGTGGGAGTCACCCATCTCTCCTTCAAGTTCTGCCTTTGGTACCAGAGCCGCAACCGAGTCGATCACCAGCACATCAACCGCACCGGATCGCAGCAGCATTTCAGCAATTTCCAGCGCCTGCTCACCGCAATCAGGCTGCGAGATGATAAGATCATTCACGCGCACCCCGATGGAAGAGGCATAGCTTGGATCGATGGCGTGTTCAGCATCAATAAAGGCACACGTGCCACCTTGCTTTTGAGCTTGCGCAATAACTTGTAGCGTAATAGTGGTTTTGCCAGAGGCTTCAGGCCCAAAGACTTCCACAATACGGCCACGCGGCAACCCGCCACAGCCAAGCGCACGGTCAATAAGTAGTGAACCGGTCGAAATAGTTTCAATTGGCTGGATTTCCTGTTGCCCAAAGAGCATGACGGAGCCTTTGCCGTAGGTTTTATCAATCTGAGAAAAAACCACTTCAAGCGCTTTTTTACGAGCCTCCTGTTCTTGAGCAGTCATGATTTTATGCTTCTGTTCTTGCATTGCTTTCGCGTCCTTATGCGTAATTATAGATCGTAGGGAAGAGGCTCTTCGCGCGGCACCGTATTGAGAATTTTTTCATCAAATTCGACACGCGCATTACGCAGCAAGGAGGAGACTAAAGCCTGCGATAAGAGGGATGCTTCCTGATCGACGGTATCGCCGACCACCGTTGCCGCTGATTCCAGCGACCGATCGGCATCTTCCTGACTTTTTGGGTCAATCCCAACAAGGGAGACTAAGTATGCATCGTTTCCGACAAATTGCAATACGACTTGGCTCTGGTTAGTCAGGGCAAAGGCTTTTTTAAGTAGGCCATGCGCTGACTTGAAGGCACCTTTACTACCATCGTTGTACCCCAGGTAGTCTGTTGTTTCTACCGAGGCATCAATATCTTTACAAGCCGACTGCAAGGACACGCCCTCAGATCGCACCTGCGCACACACTTCACGAGCAATACTGCGCACTTTATTAATAGCCTTCTCTTGACAGACATCAGAAAAGACCGTTTTTTCTACATCGACATAGGGCCGCACAAATGACGGCTTTTTTTCCTTAAGGCGAATAAGCACTGAAGCGCCATCGTGAGTACAGGTCGCGCAACCAGTAATTTCATTAATAGTAAAACCCTGTTGAATAACCTGGCCCTCAAGCGAATAGGCATTGCCCCGCGTTTCTTCAGCATCATCAATGGTTTTGTGCGTATCAGCTGCTGCGGCAATGTCTTTGAGCGCTGCTTCTTCGTCGCTGCCGCCGCGTTTGACCAGATCAAGCTGCATGCGCGTCCAGTCAATTGCTTTTTTGGCACGCAGCGTTGCTTCAATTTCATCTTTGACATCTTCAAACGGCTTTACCGCGGCAGGAATACGCTCAACCAGCTGAATGATTTCAAAGCCTTTGTCTGTTTTTACTACCGGCGCCAGCTCATGGTGATGCTGCAGGCGAAACGCGGCTTTTTCAAATGCCGCATCGTAGGTGCCTTTAGCAAAGAAATCACGCACGCCACCAACCTCAGCAGTGTCTTTATCGGCCGAATACTGGCGAGCAAGATCGGCAAAAACAGAAGGATCTGCCGCAATCTGGGCATGAATCTCATCAGCACGTACACGGGCATCATCAGTATCGGCCGATAGCAGAATATGACGCACCTTAACACGTGGTGACACGCGGTACAGAGTATCTTTATTTTTTTCATAGTGCTGGCGCAGGGCCTCTGCGGAGATATCTACTTTTTTGCCGGCCTTTTCCGCGCTTACCACCCAGTACTCAAGCACGCGTTTTTCTGCAACACGGTAGCGCTCTTTGTTGCTTTCATAAAACGATTCAAGCTCGGCAGCAGCAATATCCTGCTTTGCAAAGTCTTTCTTGATGGCATCAACGGTAATTTTGGCAACTACAAATGACTTTTTGAGCAAATCCTGCTCCACTCGCTCACGCACCTGACCCAGGGACAAGTACGCTGCCTGCGCAACAAAGTCAGTAAAGAGCTTTTTGAGCAGCACTTCCTCTTGCTCATGCTCAAACTCCGCGACGCGCGTCTGCATCATCTGCATATAACGACGATAGACGGCCATATCAACCGAACCATCTTTATCCAAAAATTCAGGGGGCAGTTGCTCGAGAAGCGCTTCGCTGACAACATCATCATTTAATTTAATCCACAGCGGTTCGAGCGCATCAAACACCACTTGGTCGTATACCAGGGAATCAAGCGTGGCTTTCAGAGGATCAGACAAACCACGTAACTGCAAATAAAAATCGGCAGGAATGCCGCGCGAGCGTGCTTCATTACGAATTGAGGCCACTTGCTCATCACAGCGACGCTTACGCGCCAAAAAAGTACGATACGTTATCGGCTGCCCATTAACCCGAGCAGCAACACCAACTTGCGACGAGCGCGTCAGCATCGTCAACGAAGAAGCGGCAATAGATATGACCACCGGCCATAACACTATTTTCCACTTCCCTATATTTTTACGAATAGAATAGAGCACAGCATCCTCCACAAGCGCTAAACACCAAAGAGGCGGCAGTGTAATAAAGGGGGTTGGTTTTTGCAACCACATCGCTGTATGCGGTGAAATGAGGTCAAGGCGTCTGGCGGTGCAGAACAAAAGGCGGAAGACCTCAACAGTCTTCCGCCGCTAAGGTGCGTTCAGAATACCGGGCGCTTCCCCTGTTGTTTTGGCCAATGCTTCACAATTACAACATCATGATATTGCTTGAGCCTATCTAACAACTGCTGGCCGCCATCTACCTGCAAAAGAAGTGCACTGTTTACATAGAATTTGCGCATATCCGGAACCACTACCACCGGATATGTTCCCATCAGTTATTTGGAATATAGGATCAGGCCCATACGCCATAGGCGCGCCTTGGTCTATAAATATCATTCCTTAAAGACTATCGCCTCACCCCTAAGATTGAGTTTATCAGAGGAAGTGATGCAACGAGGGAAATTGTGCACCCAAAAAACAAGAATTGCAACTTAAATTTTACCGGAAGAGCTCTGTGGATTTTATTGCTTTTTTTCAGAAAGTGCAGGCGGAGCGATGGGCCCGGGCGTTTCGATAATCTGCGGTGCGCGCTCACCCTGCGCCCGCAGCTGCCGGGCAAAGCTTTGCCACAGCGTATGTTGCTGCTTTGCGTACTGGCACGTGGCAACTACAATGGCTTGTGCCACCGCGGACAAGGCATCAGCCTTTTTACCACCCAGAATCCAGTCACCAATATCGCGATAGCCAATAAAACCCTTACTGCAGACCAGTTCATACCACGCTGGATCCTGCAGCAGGCTTTCAACCTCTGCAACCCAGCCGTCCTGCTCAATCATCACTGCAGTGCGCTGCGCAATGCGCTTATGCAGCACTGCCTTATCTAGCATCAAGGCAATAAGGGTGGCCTGAAACGGTGGGTCGTACACCGGCACCAGAGATGATGGCAGCTGGCCAGAGTGATACCAAATAGCCAGCGCCCGCCGCACGCGATACACATCATGTTCGTGCAAGGCAGCCGCGCGTTGCGGATCAATAGCTGCTAAATGCTGCCACAAGCCGTGGGCATCAAGTGCCTCAACCTCAGGCGGCAAGGCGCCAGCACGGGTGCTGCCCGCAGTTTCCTGCGGCGGAAAAAAAAGAGACTTTACGTAAAAAAGAGAACCACCCACAATCACGGCAGTCTTGCCGCGCTGATGGATAGCATCGACTATATCAATCACCACCTGACGATAACGCACCACATCAAAATGTGCGGGTGCGTCGCAGATATCAAAGAGATGATGCGGTATGACCTCGCTTTGCCAGTTAAGGGGTTTTGCGGTGCCAACAGAGACCCGGGTATACATCTGCGCAGTGTCGGCGTTTACAATCTCGCCGTTATGCAAAGCTGCAAGCTCAAGCGCATATGCTGACTTACCAGAAGCCGTCGGCCCCACAACGATAAAAACCTTAGAGCAGGCTTGCATTGCCTTGCTGTTGACCCGCCGTAGGATAGTTGACGACAAATTGCTTAAATGGTGCGCGAATAAGCTCGAGCGATGTAGAGCGATCGATGTTTTTTACCACCATGATCTCTTGCGAGAGCAAATCTTCACTGAGCTGGAGGAGCGTTTTTTCGCCAAAAGAGAGTTCTTTTTGTTGCGAGATATGCATAAGCTCACGATAAATTTCGAGAACATTTACAAAATCACCAGACTGCACCCGCGCTTGATAGTCTTTTTGCCGCTTACTCCAAACCGTTGGCCCGGTATCAAGGTCTTCAAAGCGCTGCTGAACTACCGAGTTGGTATACGCCGAAACCGCGTCATCAACTACGGCAGGCGTGTTTAAAAAGCGCACACCGGTTTGCGAGGTATTGCTGACGGGAATGAGGATGGTCATATCTTTGTATAAAAAAGAAAGCTTATAAAAATGTAATGCCGTGCCGCTTACTTGTTTTTCGACTATATCTTCAACAACGGCTACTCCATGCGATGGGTAGACAACTCGTTCATTAATTTTAAAACGCATTAAAAGCTCCTTGAATCAACGCGGCAGGACCTGAGAAGGACTGCATCGAGATAGGTCCTTATAATACACGGAAAAGGCCTAAGCCCGCAAGGCCTACCTCCCGAAGAAAAAAGAGGACCTATGTCTAAACAATAGGTCCTTGGCAAAATCCCCACCAACCCTCTTTTGGGTTAACCGATTGTATCAAGGCTTTATCCATCCATGATACCAACTCTAGAAATGAGATGAAAAATAGCGAATACTACTGCATAGTATCATCGAAAAGGGAATATGAAACCAAAACCAAGCCCCCAACAACTCACTCGCTGGCACTTCGTGGTGTCTCTTTTTTTTGAAAGCATAAAGTATGCCCATCAAGCAGCATTGTACGCGGTGATGGGCGCCGCCGCCTATGGCACTATAGGCATCGCCTTTTCGCTGGCCTACCTCTCGGCAAACATCGCCGGCATGGAAGGTGGTATTGCGCTCGTACCAAAAACGCTGCTCATTGCCACAGCACCAAGCCGATGGCGCTATCTGATCAGGCGCTTCCTGCTACCACAACTCATGCTGCATGGCGCAAGCGCCTGCATTGTCGCCACCGTATGCATAGCCCTGACGAGCAATTACGCCATCGCGCTTGCCACCGGCTTGCTCGCGCTCATCGAAGGGCTGAGAATCAACACCAGGCCACTGGTGTATTGCCTCGAGCAAAGCACCTTTAGTGCGCGGGTCGAAAGCAGCATAACCTTCTGCTACATCGGGCTTATTTGGATATTGCAACTACACAACAAGGCGCTGTGCACACCAACAGCTATTCTCTATCTGTACGTCCTTACTACCAGCTGTGGGCTGATCTACCTTGTAAGCACCGGCACACGCTACGTCAAAAGCATCACCCCAAAGGCAACTGACGAAGAGCTGCCTACCGGCATCTATCAGCTGCGCACACAGAACCCTCATGCTGTTGCATCTACCACAGCACTTATTTTCAGCAAACTTTATTGTACCTTTTTTTGCACGACTTGCCGGCGCGCAGACAGCGGGCTACCTCAAAATAAGCGGCGAACTGGCAAACGGCCTGCGCTCCATCATAAAAAGCACCGTGGGATTTCCCCTCAACGCCATGCTCACCGAAAAGCGCACACACACCGCGGCAGAGAAGTGGCGCGTTTTTGACCTCATTCATCGTCAGGCTATCATCGCCATAAGCTGTCTTGCCGGTATCGGCTGCTTATGCCTTGCTGCGTTGGCCCTCCCAATACCGGCGCTTATTACCACCACGCTCATCGGATTTTGCTTACTCACGGTGGGAGACTACTTATGCCTTCCCTACGAACTGGTAAGCATTCACGTGCACGCGGTTGGCCCGGCAGCACAGATTCGCGCAGCAGAGGTGGGGGCAGGAATATGCACCATAGTGTTTGCAGCGCAGACGCCACTGGTAACGATAAGCATTCTGGGACTTAATAGGTTGCTGTGTTGGCAGCTCCTCAAAAGATGCGTGCGCCCTCCCCTTCTCTTTAAGGATGCCGACGCCTCTGGCGGGCAAAAGACGCCGTAAGTACATAAGAAGGCCTCTGTATTTTTTACCCCCCCCCCATAATAAGGAACAAACCTAAGTGGCTACGATACTACATGCAGCGAGTACGGCTATACGCCTACTACCTACATCATAGGGAGTACGCCATATGCGTGCGTACGTATAGGTGGGTGCACGGCATATGAATGGTTCGTGCAAATGGTACCCGCCTTCGCCTGTATACACAACCACCACATTACGATCGATTGCCACGCCACTTATGTGGCTCGCAATGACACGCAGCGCTACGCCAATGAGTCAGACCTTCCTTCCTTTTATTCTTTCTTCTTCCTTATTCCCCCTCTTCTTCCTTTTCTTACCATCCTCCTTTTCTTACCATCCTCCTTTTCTTACCATCCTCCTTATTAAATAAAAGCCGAAAGCGAAGCGCGCCCCCCAATGCCAGTAGCTTGCAAACGTACAAAAATATGCAGAGCTTAGGGGCGCGCGGAGGCTGGAGGCATCCCGCGGTCCGCCTCCACTCCTGGCGGCAAAGGGATGCCTCCAGCACTTGCTTTACAAAAGGCGCATCCAGCACCCATCGTCACTCAGAGCCCCCGCCTGGGGACGTGGAGCTCCAGCACTTACTCGACATACGCTGGCGTAGTCCGCCGTACAGCTCCGGCGGGCCCTGGCCAGATACCACCACTTATCCTATACTGCCTCCGTCGACCACCGCTAAGCCCGCCCAAAACATCGGCGCAACCCGCCGGAACCGTGCGGTAAAATCCGCCGAAGCATCGCGGCCAAGCGACGTATTGCGAAGGCGGGCCTAACAAAACCAAAGGCCTTATCAGCAAAGAAAGTATTTCTTATGAAGAAAATCTGTCGCTACCGCGTAGAAAAACTCATTCGCGATAACACCATGGCTCGCGCCAGCAAGCGCGGCGCCGTCAGCATTGAGTGCACAACGCTTGCCCGGGCTGAGCACGCCGAAGCCCTGCGCGAAAAACTGCTCGAAGAGGCCCAAGAGGTCTGCCAGGCAACCAGCCATGAAGAACTCATAGACGAGCTTGCCGATGTCCTGGAAGTCTGCAGAAGTATGATGCATATGGCCGGCATAGACCCACAACAAGTCGAAACAGCACGGGCACAGCGCTATACAGAGCGTGGCGGCTTTGAAAAAGGCCTCTACTGCCACTCCATCGACGTCGAAGAAGGCAGTACATTGGACCAGTACTACACCGCCAATAGCGATCGCTATATAAAAATAAAATAAACAAAACAACACAAGGCGCTTATCGGCATAATTGCTACAAAAAATATGAAGGAAATCTGCGGCGCAAAAGAAAACACCTGCAACACACCGCTCATACAATCTTATTATAAATAGTAAGAAAATTCAGCGGCGAAAGAATTTAAAAAATACTCAATTAATCGGGCAAAAAAGTCGTTTTAGCAATAGAAATCTACATCGCTGATGTAGGATTACATTGGGCTATTGACTATTAAAAAGAATATCTTATACTTTTACGCGTGTTCTTAAATTTCGCATTTAAAAAGGAGTTTGCTACATGGCAAAAATAATCGGTATTGACCTTGGCACAACCAACTCAGTCGTTTCCGTTATGGAAGGCGGAACTGCAAAGGTTATTCCCAATCAAGAAGGCGCTGCAACCACACCATCGATCATCGCTTTCACTAAAGACGGCGGACGACTGGTGGGCGCAATCGCAAAGCGCCAAGCAGTAACCAATCCAACAAACACTATCTACTCGGTTAAACGCTACATTGGCAAACAATTTAAATCTCTCAGCAAAGAAGAAATCGCTAATACGCCCTACAAATTGGTTGAAGGTGACAATGGCGAAGTTGCGGTGTTGATTGATAACAAAAAACTTACGCCAGCAGAAATCTCTGCAGCAGTACTACAAAAGCTGAAAACTGCAGCCGAAGAATACTTGGGTGAAAAAGTCAGCGCTGCCGTTATCACTGTTCCTGCGTATTTTAACGATGCCCAACGCCAAGCAACAAAAACCGCTGGTCAAATTGCCGGCCTTGATGTAAAGCGCATCATTAACGAGCCAACCGCTGCGGCCCTTGCTTATGGTATGGACAAAAAAGCACATGAAACCATTGCCGTATTCGACTTTGGTGGTGGTACATTTGATATCTCCATTTTGGAAGTTGGTGATGGTGTTGTAGAAGTAAAAGCAACCAACGGCAATACCGAGCTTGGTGGCGACAATATCGATGATATCCTCATTAAATATCTTGCCGAACAATTTAATAAAGAAAATGGCACAAACTTAATGCAAGACAAGATGGCGCTACAACGCCTCAAGGAAGCTGCTGAAAAAGCAAAAATTGAACTCTCTGCTGCAACTGAAACAGAAATCAATTTGCCATATATCACTGCAGATGCCTCAGGCCCAAAACACTTGGTAACCAAAATCACCCGCGCCAAACTTGAATCGCTCTGCCAAGATATTTTCAGCGCACTCTTCGAGCCATGCAAAAAAGCAATGGCTGATGCAAAAGTTGACGCAAAACAAATTGACGAAGTTATTCTCGTTGGCGGCTCAACGCGCATTCCAAAAGTACAGCAAATGGTCAAGGACTTTTTTGGCAAAGAACCAAACCGCTCAGTAAACCCGGATGAAGTAGTATCTGTGGGCGCTGCTATTCAAGGCGGCGTGCTTGCTGGCGACGTAACTGACGTATTGCTTCTTGACGTGACGCCACTCTCTTTGGGTATCGAAGTTATGGGTGGTATCGCGGCAAAAATCATTGACCGAAATACGACTATACCAACACAAAAATCGCAAGTGTTTTCAACCGCTGAAGATAATCAAACCGCCGTTGACATCCATGTGGTTCAAGGTGAGCGCGAATTTGCTAAAGACAATAAGACGCTCGGCAGATTTCGCCTTGAAGGTATCACTGCTGCGCCGCGCGGTATGCCACAAATCGAAGTTACCTTCGACATAGATTCAAATGGCATTGTGCACGTATCGGCAAAAGACAAAGGCACTGGCAAAGAGCAAAAGATTGTCATCAGCGACTCAAGCGGCATATCGAAAGAGGATATTGAGCGCATGGTCAATGAAGCAAAGCTCCATGCTGAAGAAGACGCAAAACGCAAGGAAGTCGTAGAGCAACGCAACAAACTTGATCAGCTCATCATGCATATTGAAAAAACACTAAGCGAGAACAAAGATAAGCTCTCCGCTGAAGACGTTACCACTCTTGAAGCTGCACTACAAGGCGCACAACAAACACTTAAGGAGCAGTCAGAGAACCTCGACGCCCTCAAGCAAGCACATGAAGATCTGCTCAAGGCATCCCATAAGCTTGCTGAAGTGCTCTACAAAAACAAAGGTGGTGATGCTACCGATGGTAGCGAAAACACAAATGCTGAAGGCGACTCTGGGCCGATCGATACAAATGCCGAGTAATAAGATAAAAGTCCGCATGAATCCTGAGATTGTTGACCCATTTTTTGGGGCATAGTTATACTTAAAATGCTTCGGGAAATCTCTCGAAACACAAGCTCAACAACACAATGTGGAGATTATCGTATGAAAAAAGGCTTAATCCTTTTGATCGTTCTTGGTGCAGCAGCAACAGTAACCAGCGGCTGTATGAACATGTTCTCATGCAAAAAAGCTGACAACAAAATGACAAGCGACAAAGCAGCCAGCGTTGATAAAAGCGACAAAGCAACAAAAGCTGACGACGCAAAATAACGGTTAACGTTACTGATCAAACAAAAAAAAGAGAAGCGTCTTGATTGTCAAGACGCTTCTCTTTTTTTTTGGGTTACTCTTTTTCTGAATCAATCTGATCAACCACCGCTCCAGCCATTGCGGGCGTGGACGAGTCAGCTGTTGGTGATGCGGATGGTGACAAACCCGACGGTGCCGACGCCGCCTGATTTGCTGCTGCGTTTGCTGCAACATCTTGCTGCAAGCGTGCAATACTTGGGTCGCCAGCAAGAAGGCCAGTCTCTGGATCAATTGCTGGCATAACACCAGGCTGCGCTCCCTTAAGGACCGGAATAACTTGGTTCATTGCTGCGTCATGCGCTGCAAATGCCGCTTGCTCTTTATTCATTATCTCTTGCTGCAGTTGCATGTTCGCTTGTTGATCAGCCGCCTGAGCATCCACCTCTGCTTCCTGATCAGCTTGCTGCTGTGCTTGCTCATCGGCTTGCTGCGCTTTTTGACTGGCAATCACCGCCGCTTGTTGCTCTGGGGTAATAGTATCACCTCCCGCTGCCGCATTTGGATCTGTGGCACCATTCGCACTCCCATTTGCAGAAGCAGCACCAGGAGCAGCACCAGGAGCAGCACCAGGAATACCAGCACCAGGAGCAGCAGCAAGCGCCCCCTGCTGCATACCAGCGGCAAAGTTTTGGTGCATTGCTTGCGCAGTCTGCGCAAACTGCTGCTGCATACCAGCACTAATTTGTGCACCAGTACCAACAATAGCGCCACCCGCCTGAGCTAATTGCCCCGCAGTATTACCTGCCTGTAACAACGTGCCAGTCAGCGTATTAGTAGCTGAAGCAAAATCAGTAAGAATGTTGCCATAAACAGTGTCTATCACACACACCATCAATGCGCTGAAAATAATTCTATTTTTCATCGTATCCTTTCTATACATATCTTTTTTAGCCACCAACCACGCCACTCATCGTCAACGGTATACTACTGCTTGCCGCTGGAGCCGGCGCCGCCTGTCCGCGCATCAACACCACTTGAGAAGTGGTACCCGTATTTTGATTGGTAAGTGTTTGCCCACTCAGCCCCATATCAGTACGTGTGCTAACGCCAGAAGCAGTACCCGTCGATACCGGCACTGTAGTAGCGACACCTGACAATGCCACCGTTGCTGCAACCGATGTCGGCCCAGCCGATGCCAGTTGCGTACTTGGAGATTGGCCGCCATTAGCAGCAGCGACCACCGTTCCCCTAAAAGCTTGATAATTAGCTAAAAAAGCAGCAAAAAACGATTGCGACATACCAGATACAATCGCTTGGACAAATGGTAAATAACTGGTAGCAAAAGTTTCCTTAATGCTTGGTAATTGGGTTTGTAAAAGCTGTGCAACGGTAGTGTTGGTATTTGCGTAGACCGCATAATAATCTTTATCGAGCTCAGCAAGAATGCGAGTAGCACTGGCAAGTGTACCGTCACCAGCAAGGGTAATAGCTGCCGTCATATCAGATTGCTTATCACGATAGTATTCCGTAAATTGGGCGCTTGAAAGCTGAGAGAAGTTGTTCGTACGCATGATAGCAAGTATACCGTTTTTGACGCTTACCAAGCCATTTACCAAACTTTGTATAATAGCATTGCCTGTCGTTACCTGACTCGATCCCGCAGCCGCTATCGCCGCCGAAAGCGCCGGAACCGGGACCCCTGGCAGTGATTGTTGTATATACCAGGAAATATCAGCAGTCGTTGGACTCATAGTAAGCATTGATGCCAATCCGGAAGCCCCAGGAGCAGCCGCCAAGGCTGCCACAAGACCTTGCCCTCCCCGGCTCAGCGCATCCCACGCTGTTGCACCGAACACCCCGCCTGACATTCGTAAGACATCAGTAGTACCTAGACCATTCACCGATGTGGAAAGATTGTTACTCGCATTGTTTACCGAACCCGACATTTCGTCACCGACGTTATTCATTGATGTCGACAGATTATTGCCCGCATTGTTTACCGAACCAGACATTTGATTGCCGGCGTTGTTCACCGATGTGGAAAGATTGTTACCTGCATTACTTACTGAGC